>SDBS01003927.1_pt1 | contig 14591 bp, 9 predicted proteins | sample 2277091 | NCBI WGS metagenome assembly SDBS01 (sample SAMN10404972, study PRJNA504765) | marine sediment metagenome | isolation source: marine sediment core GS10_PC15, 163 cmbsf | place: Arctic Ocean: Southern Knipovich Ridge | collected 2010
CAAATCGGTATAGCCTAATTGTCGCATCTGCATAATCGATCTCCTGAAAATTTGAAAAACGAACTATCAGGTCCGCGCAGTAGTATATTGTGAGTTTAGGTGTTCATCAATATTTTTGTGGCCGGTGATATAAAAAAGCCATCCTGCCGGTTCGAATGTCCTTATTTTTTAGCTGAGATGGTATAAGTTCCGTTGATTTCCGTCTCGAACTCAATAACTGACTTCTGGATAGTTTTAGCTTTGGGCCCGAACCAGCCCAGCTCGACCGGCGTGGCGGAGCGGATTCTGCATTTATTGCCAAGCCTGGAATGGATTATGCTTTTGGCCAGCTTGCCGTCCTTCCAGATGATGTCCACCTCGAATCCGCCGCGGGCGCGCAGGCCGTTGAGGTTGCCATTCGGCCAGGCCTTCGGTAAAGCAGGAAGCAAATGGATTTCGCCGGCATGGCTTTGCAGCAGCATCTCTGCGATACCGGCGGTACCGCCGAAGTTGCCGTCAATCTGGAACGGCGGATGAGTATCGAACAGATTGGTCAAAGTTGACTTTCGCAGCAGGGCTAACACATTTTCGTGTGCTGTATCGCCGTCCAGCAGACGGGCCCAGAAGTTGATTATCCACGCTCTGCTCCAGCCGGTATGACCGCCGCCGTGCGACAGCCGATACTCTAATGACTTGCGGGCCGCCGCCGCCAGTTTAGGCGTGCCGGTTGGGCTAATCTGCCTGCCGGGGTGCAGGGCGAATAAATGTGATACGTGCCGATGGCCGGGACTGGGCTCTTCGAACTCTTCGCTCCATTCCAACAACCGACCATCAGAGCCTATCTTTGGCCCGGCCAAATTCCGGCGAAAGGTCTTTACCTGCTTTGTGAACTCATCGTCAATTTCGAGGACCTCGGCCGCCTCGATGCAGTTGGTGAACAGGTCATAGATAATCTGCTGGTCCATAGCGGGACCCATTGTGAGATTGGAGTTTTTGCCGTCGGGTGTACGAAACCGGTTTTCGGGCGATATGGATGGGCCTGAAACCAGCTTTCCTGTTTTCGGGTCTTCGACGAGATAATCAAGAAAGAACTCGGCTGCTTCTTTCATAACAGGCCAGGCCCGTTTTGCCAGGAATTGGCGGTCGCCGCCGAACAGGTAATGCTCCCAGAGGTGTTGGCAGCACCACGCAGCGCCGGTGGGCCACATTCCGTATCCCACTTTTCCGATGGGGCTGGTCCACCATTGCGTATCGGTAGTGTGATGCGCGACGAAGCCGCGACAGCCGTAAACGTCTTTTGCGGTCTTTCGGCCTCGCGGCCGCAGGTAGCTTACGAGATCGAAGAACGGCTCGTGACATTCGGAGAGGTTGCATACCTCCGCCGGCCAATAGTTCATCTGAACGTTGATATTGATATGGTAATCGCAGTTCCAGGGTGCTTTTATGTGGTTGTTCCATAGTCCCTGGAGGTTGGCCGGCATGCAACCCGGCCGGGAGCTGCAAATTAGAAGGTAACGTCCGAACTGGAAATAAAGAGCGCACAATTGCGGATCGTCGGCACCGGCCTTCATTGCGTTCAGGCGCTCGTCCGTCGGCTGGTTCGTCGTATCTGCAGTACCAAGGTTTAGTGCCACCCTTCGGAACAGACGTCTGTGCTCGGCCAGGTGTGCTTGTCGCAGCTCGGGATATTTTTTCTTTGCAGCCGAAGCCATTTGCGTTTCACATAGCGTTTTCGGATTGTCACCGCGATAGTTGGTGGCAGCGACTATCAGCAGCGTTGCCGCATCGGCTTTTTCCAGTCGCAGGCCGTCGTCGGTTACCGTTAACCTGCCGCCTTGTGGAATAATCCGTAAATGGGTTTCATACTTGACGCCTTTATGTTCACCCTGCTGAGTGGCCTGGCCTTTCATTACAATGCGGTCCGGTGCGATGGTTTCGACAGTAAAATCCTCGGGTCGGGAAAGGTTCGCATCGAATGTAATCTTACCGGGCTTGTCACACGAAAGGTGAACGACAATGCACTGATCCACAGGGCTGGCAAAGACCTCGCGCGTAAAGGTGGCATCGCCTATGCGATATGTAACAGAAGCAATCGCCGTATCAAGGTCAAGCTGGCGGCGGTAGTCGGTTGTGGACTGGCCGGTTTTGAATTGAATTTTCAAATCACCGAGTGTTTGATAGCTGCGAATAACTCGTGGGCCCATAAACTCCCGCTGCATTATCTGCTGGGCCTCGGTGTATTTTCCTTCGAAGATTAACTTCCGTGCCTCGGCCAAGTGTTTGTAGGCGCCAACGCGGTCCCGCTCAATCGGCTGACCTGCCCAAAGGGTATCTTCATTGAGCTGCACTTGCTCGTTTTCAATCCCACCAAACACCATCGCTCCAAGCCGTCCGTTTCCGACCGGCAGCGCCTCGGTCCACTTTTGCGCCGGCTGACGATACCACAGTTTCAGGTTGTTCCACTTATCTAAGTCTTCGCCGGCAATTTGTTCTTTGGCCGAGAGGACATAGGTTTCGCCGGCCTTTGTATTGAACTCAATAACCGATTGGTCAATGGTTTTAACTTTGGGCCCGCCGAACCATCCGGATTTCAATCCGAGAGGTGTGGCCGAACGAATTCTGCACTTTCCACCTAATTTAGAAAGTATGGCAGCCTTATTGAGCTTGCCGTTTTTCCATTCGATGTCCATCTCGAATCCGCCGCGGGCGCGCAGCCCTTTGATGTATCCGCTTTGCCATACGCAAGGCAGGGCAGGCAGCAGATGTAACTCGCCGGCGTGGCTTTGCAGCAGCATCTCTGCGATACCGGCTGTGCCGCCGAAGTTGCCGTCGATTTGAAATGGCGGATGGGCGTCGAACATATTGGGAAACATCCGCTGCGGGGTCAGCAGAGAACTGAGCATCTTGTAGGCATGGTCTCCGTCCTCGAACCGTGCCCAGAAATTGACCTTCCAGCCCATAGACCAGCCCGTTCCGCCGTCGCCGCGGAATTGCAGAGATTTACGGGCTGCTGCAAAAAGTTCAGGTGTGCCGCGACGCGTAATTTCTTTGCCCGGATGCAGCCCGAACAGGTGCGAGACATGGCGGTGCTGGTTTTTCGGGTTGTCCTTGTCTTCGAGCCATTCCTGGAGCTGCCCGTGCTGTCCGACCTGATTTGGGGCGATTTGGCTGCGCAGCCCGGTCAGCTTTCGGCGGAAGTCGGTGTCCACGCCGAGCGTTTCGGATGCTTCGATGCAGTTGGTGAACAAGTCACGGATGATTTGATGATCCATCGTCGGCCCAGCGACAAGTCCGCCAATTTCAGGCGAGTTGGAAGGTGTGCTTATCAGCCATCCGGTTTTCGGGTCCTCGATGAGAAAATCGACGAAAAACATCGCCGCCTCTTTCATTATGGGGTATGCCCGCTCTTTGAGGAATTTTTTGTCACCGCCGAACAGGTAATGCTCCCAGAGGTCCTGGCAGAGCCATGCCCCGCCGGTTACCCATATTCCGTGGTTGGAGGCATTGATTGGTGCTGTGCCCCGCCAGAGGTCGGTGTTGTGGTGCAGCACCCATCCCCGGCAGCCGTAGTGTACCTTTGCGGTTTTACGTCCCGACTGAGCCACGTCTTCGAGCATATCGAACAATGGCTGGTGACATTCCGGTAAGTTGGTTACCTCTGCCGGCCAGTAGTTCATCTCCGTGTTGATGTTGGTTGTCCATTTGCTGTCCCAGGGTGGATTGATTTTATCGTTCCAGATACCCTGGAGGTTTGCCGGCTGACTGCCCGGCCGGGAGCTTGCTATCAGCAGGTAGCGGCCGAACTGGAAGTACAGTTCTACTAATTGCGGGTCATCCTGCTTGGCGAAATATTCGATACGCTGGTCGGTGGGCTGTCTGCTTGCCTCGGTGGTACCAAGGTCGAATTCAACCCTGCGGAACAGACGGCGATGGTCGGCGATGTGCGTTTTACGTAATTTGTTATAACTTTTTTCGGCAGCCGCTTCGATAGCCCGGCTGCAGGCGTTGGCCGGGTTGCCGCTTACATCTCTGAAGTTCTTGAAACTGGTAGCAGCGGCGAGTATCAGTGTTACCTCATTAGCGCCCGCAACGTCTATCTTTTCGGAGTCAACAGTAACTTTGCCGCCTTTGGCCTTCGCGCGCAGGTGCGCCTCAAACTTCAACACGCTGGGCCTTTTTTGCTTCGTTCGCTTATTCATATACCCTTGAAGTTGACCTCGCAATGCTAACGTGTTTTTATCTACCGCCAGAGTCTTTGTATCCGGGTGAGGACTGTCCAATTTGGCGGTGAATGTCAGTTGTCCGGGTTTGCTGCATCTCAGGCGAACAACAATCACCTGGTCGGGGAAGCTGGAGAAGACTTCGCGGGTGAAAGTAGTTCGGCCGATACGATAGCTGACTTTTGCGATGCCTGCATCAATGTCCAGCTCCCTGCGATAATCGACCGGCTCATCGTGGCCCGGGAGGTACAGATGTAAATCACCGAATGGTTGATATTTTTCCTGCCGCAGCGGCACGCTCATCATATGCTCCATCGCAAGTTTTTCCGCCTGGCGCTGTTCGCCTTCGAACAGCAGCTTGCGAACAATCGGCAGGTACTTTACCGCTCCGTCGTGCTGATATTCGTGCGGCTCGCCGGTCCACAACGTGTCATCATTGAACTGCAGTTGTTCGTGTTCTGTGCCGCCGAAGACCATAGCTCCGAGACGTCCGTTCCCGACTGGCAGAGCTTCCGTCCATTTCTGTGCAGGCTGGCGATACCACAGTTTAAGGTTGCGCCACTTCGCCGTATCATGGCTATTACTACCAGCCTGGCCTGCAAAGCCAATCGCACATCCTGCCGCTACCAGGCAAAAAACTAAGAAGTAATTTGTTGTTGCCCGTTCACATTTCATATTGGCTCCTTGTCATGATAAGCGATCGGTTATCTTTGAAGCTCAAAGTCTTTACGATGCCTTTGAAGGTCCGCTCAGCCATCTCGGTATCGCCCATAACCTGGTGCACTTCGATATCGAGCTGGTGATTGTTTGGTAACTTTGCGGTGCCGAAAATAAAGCTAAACGAGGTTTGCGGTTTTTCGATAAGTGCCCAATCGATAATGAGTGTATCTGTTTTTGTCTGGTCCATTTTGACAATCCGGCCTTCAAACTCAAGGGCCTTTTGCTCAAACCGCATCTGTGGTGTAGTTGGCTTGGCAGCTAAGAGATAGCGGCATTGAGCCCAGGCGATGGGTCTGCCGGGACCGAGGGCGAAATTGCTGCTTAAAGAAAAAGAAGAGGAATTTTGATGATAATTCCATTTCTTTTCGCTTTTCCACCCGTTGCCCGCCGGCATTGATACTGATAAACCGGTTTGGGTTAATATTATTGGTTCCGAAAGCACAAGAGCAGACTTTGAAACGACTATAATGTGGGCGATGAGCAGCGCGACAATAAAAAGGCCCAAAAGGGCTATTTTATCGCCCTCAATCTTTCTAATATCGTAAGTTTTGTCCATATACGCAGTAATAGTAATTGCCAGTCGCATTTTTTGCAAGCTTACCCTTTCAACTCCTTCCTTTTGCCTGAAAAAACAGGCTTATGGGACCTTTGCCTTATCTCTGCCAAGTATGAGCTTAAGCTCAATAAGTGTGGGTTTTTGTGCAGAATACCAATTGCAGCAAATTTAATGTAAAACTTTTGTTGTTTATAGCCGATTTATATATATATTTTATATGGAGGTCTGGATATCCAGGCGCGCCGGGACCCAAAAGGCCCGTTGTCTCGCACTAATTGGGTCCAGTCCCATGCTCAATTGGTGCGGGATAAAAACGACCTTCCCGATTATCGGGACGCTTTAAGCAAAAGAGGTTGGTATGAATAATAAGGTGATGGTGTTGCGCGGTGACGAGCCGGAGAAAATCCTGCAAACCGCGGTTGATAAAAAAATACCTGCTATCATGTCATATTTGTCTAAAGGCAAATGGCACGTCGCAAAGGTACTGCTGACTGACCTTGTGGCCAACATGATAAGTATCGAAAGTGCCGCCCCAAAGAAGAAGCAACACCCGCTAAATATACAGACTAATCAGCCGGTGGGCATATCGTTCAAATATGAATACGGCAAGTTTGTTTTTGACACGACTGTGGCTGCTCTTGAGCCGTCGTCCAGCCAAGAAGCTGACCAGGGGTGGGGCGGAACAATGGTACTTGCGATGCCCGACCAGATTGAAGTGATCCAGAGAAGAAGCTATTACCGTGTTAATGTACCTGAATCGCTGAAGGTGAAGGTAGTACTGTGGCATCGCAGCGGCAGGCGTCAGGCCAAAAAGCAGATACAAGATGCTGCAGAGGAAGTACACAATTATTGCCAGGGCAGGCTCGTTGACATTTCCGCCGGCGGTGCACAGATTGTAGTTCCGTACCCAGACGAGGAGGGCAGTCCCGTATCCGTCAGGAGCGAGTCTAACAACAATATGTCCAGGACTTTTTGTACTGGTGATCTGGACTTCAAGAAAGGGCAGTTTATTGGGATGCGATTTACACCTATGCCTTATGAAACGCCGTTAGTGATCAGTGCCCAGATTAGAAATATTCTGCCGACTTCAGACGGCAAGAAAGCCTCTCTTGGATTGCAGATTGTCGGCCTGGAAGCAAGCCCTGAAGGTCGTGAGGTCCTGAACCGGCTTATCGGTATTGTTGAGCAGTACTACCAGATAAATCAATCCGGCGCCAGGCAGCGGGATATACACCCGGTCCAGAACACAGTGTAATCCACACGTCGGGGCGAAGGCCCGGCCGAAGCCCGGCAGGTGAGCCGCCCGGATTCTCTTTATCTCTCTATAACTCACCATCACAAGTTAGAATATTAGGGGATCAGTGTATCAGGAAATCAGGGTGGAGGATATCAGAGAACCAGGATACCAGAAAAAAACAAATCTCTCTGTGCATTTATACTGCGCAGTTGACCTGAAATCCTGGTAACCTTCTTTAGGCGATATCGTCATGGTCGGCGATCTGGGTTTCGTCAACAGTCGTCAAAGCTGAATGTGCTGCCGAGACAAGGTTGTGCTTATTGCGGATTACTTTGTCGTAAAACCATTTCACGAAGCTGCTTGCCGCAAAGCCACAGAAAATAAGCACTAAAGCCGCCTGTATGTTCCAGATAACAAAGGCCAGGAGCAGCAGCACCCTTATAAGGTACGCAAATGGCTTCTTGCCCTTTAGGTACTGATTGAGGATATGTGGATATCGAATCCTGCTGACCATCAGCACCGCTGCGCCCAGGGCCAAAAACGGCAGGGCATAAATAATTATGTTCAGGCTCGGAAGCGTTTGAAGTGTGTCCTGATGGAGTATTACCAGGCTGACTATTACCCCCGCAGCGGCGGGCGTTGGCAGACCTACAAAGCTCATGTGCGCGGATTCGTCCTCCTCGTTTTCCACATTGAACCTGGCCAATCGAATGGCCGCACAGCTTATATATCCTGCCGCTGCCAGCCAGATGAAACGCTGGAGAAAAGTCTCAGTAATGGGATTAAGTCCGACAAAGCCGGCCAGTTTGTATTCAAGAACTTTCAGCATCAAAAATGCCGGCGCCACGCCGAAGCTGATTATATCACAGAGGCTGTCGAGCTGGCCGCCAAAGCTGGAGGTGCTCAGGTGCATTCGTGCCAGTCGGCCGTCAAGCATGTCGGCAATCATTGCCAGCAGTATCATATAGCCTGACATCGCAAAGTAAGAAAACTGTCCGAGGCCGAGCTTTGCCCCTTTGCCGGCAAAGACAATGGCCGCGAAGCCGCATAAGCCGTTGAGAATAGTTATCAGCGACGGCAGGATGGCGATGTACTTTAACCTCTGCTTTCGCACCCGCCGCAGCAGACTCTTTTTAGCACTGCTACGGCCGGCCCCGCCCTGACGAGCAGCTTTGGTTTTTAATCTCGGCATTTTAAATTGATTATTTACTATTGACTGTTTTCTATTTTTTTCAAACTTCGATTGTTGATTATTTCGTATTTTACCAGCGGTGTCAAACCTGCTTTTACCTTATCCCCTATTTGGACCAGGCACTTTGCACCCGCCACCGGCGGATGTCGATCGGAACCCAGCGTTGCTGGGTCGTGAAGGGGTACGTACAATTCTGTTCTGGAGCCGAATTTTATCATCCCGAATTTCTGACCGCCGGTCAATTCCATTCCCTCCACTTTATCGCAGACGATTCGCCGGGCAATTGCCCCACTGATTTGCCGGACAATCAGCCTGTCTTTAGGACTGTCGGTTCTGACCATATCAAGTTCATTGGACTCATTTACCCGGCTGGACTGCGGATTCATCGCGTTTTTGTATTTGCCTTTTCGGTAGGTGATTTTTTCGACTTTGACATTGCACGGAGCACGATTAATATGGGTGTCGAAGATGCTTAAAAATATCCCAACACGCAACGCAGCTCCACCTCCTCCTTCTTGCTTTCGCAAAAAAGCAGGGGGGGCCTCCACTGTCTCGATGTCGGTAACCTGGCCGTCCGCGGGCGCTAACAGCAGATTCCTGTCCGAAGGACAGCACCGCTGGGGATCACGGAAGAACATCAAAGACCACACTAAAATAGCGGTTAAAAGTGCTTCTAACGAGATTATAGCCCAGGGTTGCAAAAACCCTATCGTGCCCAGCAGAATGGCAATCATTACCACAAGTACCCCCACAGGGAAGATAACCACTTGCGGCCAACCATATTTTGTCAGAGGAATTCTCATATTCTCGATTCTTGATACTTGATTCTCGATTCCCATCGAGCATCTGGTGTCCAGTATCCAGAACATGATAATCTTTATCGGGTGTCTGGGCAATAAAATAAAAAAAGGCCGACTGTGTGGATATCGGCCTTTAAGGAGGAGGGGGGTAAAATAAGATTTTTTTCAAGTAAATTGTCTGCCTGTCGATTTTCTCCAAAAGCTGTCTCGTAGGAACGACCGATAATTGCCGTTCCTACTATCTATAGACGCTGTCAAGTCCGAAAAGTTACAGGATTTCTGAAAAATTTCTCAAAATTCCGTAAAAACCACGATTTCGAAGCCAAAAAGGCCGAGCAAATTCATCCTGATCGATGCCGAAGAAGCAAGCCCGGCCTATTAGTCGACTTAGGTGTTTTCTATTGAGCTAATGATTCTCGGATTTGCTCAGCTAATATCAGGACGTTTTCATAAGTTACATTCTCCGGAGCTTTGCCGTCATCACTAAGTTCAGCCATTGCTCCACGAACCCAAGTATCAAACTCTTCCTCCGAGTTGATGGCCAGTTCTTGCCCGATAAGATTTGGGCGGCCACGGAAACTTCTGGGTTCAACGCCATTGTATTTTGGGATTATTTTGTAGTCCTGAAATGTGTCGCGTTTGGGCATCTTTTTATTTGGCACATAGATGCCCCACTCGTAGAATTTATTATTTTTCTGGGTACACACCAAGTGACGGCCCACAAAGGTAATATCTTCTTCCACAGGCCAAGGTTTCAGGCCGACAATCTGCGCGGGCAAATTGGGTAACGGTCCTCCTTGTTTCAGATTTGCGAAAAGATGAGCTTGCGATTCTTCCGGCTTGTGGTTGGCGTGCCAGCCAAAAATGACACTGCGATCATTCAAGGTAAAACCGATGCACCCGTAAAATCTGACCCTATCAGCGTTAGTGGGACCAAGTTCTCGTTCTATTGCTGTTTCTCTGGTGTTGACCAGTTCATAACCTTCCGGGGATTCGGTCTTGAAGCAGTCCACAGGAGGGGTTGTATTGTATTCGATGGTATGCGCTTCCTTCAGTAGTACCCATCGTACGGAGTCTTCTTCGGCGTTTGTCCAGAGGAACAAGCGCACTATTTCACCCGTAGACGGCAACAACACTATTCTGTACTTCTTGTACGGAACGGTTTTGCCCGGTGCGACGACCTCGCCCTCCCAGATATCGGCCACTCCGTTCTTAATCCTCTCTTGTCCGACTCGGGCAAATCCTTCCACGTTGTCGGGATTCGCCATATATCCGGGAAAAACCTCAATCGTATGAATCTGGAGGCGCTGCTGGAAAGGACTAAGCTTCGTAAACTCAGTTGTTCCACGATTTCCGCGATATTTTGTTTTCATTGTATATAGACCGTCAGAGACAGTCAGAGAATATGTTGGTTCGTCAGTGGTATAATCCCCATACCAACGTAAAGGGAGCAAATCCCTGAAGCGACCGTTTTTCTTGTCAAACCAGAGTTCAAACGGAAACTTCTCCAACTGTGTATCATCACCTGTGTGAAGATACTTCCAGCCTTTGATGTGTACTATGTCGGCGTTTTCGCATAGCTTAAGAGCTTCGGTGATTCCATAGGCAGGAGCAGTAACAATAAACCAGCGTATACCAATAATTGTCGTGGCGATTATTACCGCTGCAACGGCGAATTTTGTTATTGTGCTTTTCATTATTATGCTCCTTATATTCGGCCCGGCTAAGGCCGATTTTGTTTTCCTTGAATCTTCTTGTGCATTTATAACATCGGTGAGAATTCTCTCACGCATTTCGGCACTTGCGGTAAAATTCAAATTCTTCTTAATTGCTTCTTCAATACTATTTGCAAGTTTCATTTTTCCACCTCACCATCTAAAATTGACCGCAGTTTATTCAAACCGTACCGGTACCGGCCTTGAATCGTACTGACTGAAACACCTTGCAAGCTGGCAATTTCCTGGAATTTCATTTCACCTTTTAGGCGCAGGATTATCACTTCTCGCTGTAAGCCTGGAAGTTGAGCTATGGCATGATTCAATCGCTGAGATTCTTCGCTGTATATGACCGATTGGTCCGGCTCGTTTGCCTCTGAGCTTATCAAATCTATTTTGTCCGGCCTTGTGGACTGTCGCTGCTTCGTTCGGATTCGGTCCCGTGCACGATTGATAACGCAGGTTGCCAGGTAGCTTTTCAGACTTCCACGCAGCTTGAAGCTTTCTGCCGATTTCGCAAAGGAGACGAAAACATCGTGTACAACGTCCTCGGCTGCGCCGGTATCATTTAAAAGAGCCATTGCTAACGTCAGCAAATTGTTCAGGTACTTTTCATAGATGCGGGACAGAGCCTCTCTGCTGCCGCACTTAAATCTCCATTTAAGCAATTCGTCTTCTATCATCTTTGCCCTGTTTGCTTAATCTCAAGAACGATCGTTCGTCATTAATATCACGATTGCACTGACCATTTTAGTATAAAGAAAACGAATATTTTTTACTATTTTTAACATTACCTTCCCCCAAATGTTGCTTTGCCCGAAAAGCGCGTAAAAAAGGCCGAGCCAATTCATCCTGAGCGATGTCGAAGGAACAAGCCCGGCCTATAAGTCGCCTAAGCAGTTTTCTATTGAGCTAATGATTCTCGGATTTGCTTGGCTAATTGCAGTACGCTTTCGTAGGTTACACCCTCAGGAACTTCGCCGTCGTCACTAAGTTCGGCCATTGCTCCGCGAACCCAAGTGTTAAAATCATAGCTCGAATAAATAGTTAAATCCTCAGATAGGTTCCGAGGCCAAGTACCAACCCTTTTCTTATCGACCTCAAATTTAATATTTACTTCGTATCCGAACACTGAATTTCGTTCAGGTGGTTGACTATCAGGCACATAAAGGCTCCATTCGTAAAAATTCCCATCCTTCTGTGTGTAGGCAAGATGATGTCCAGAATAATTGATATCAAATTGCCGGGGAATTGGATTCAAACCTACAATTTTAACCGAGAGGTCTGGTAATTTCCCACCTATAACAAGGTCCTTGAACATATCCAGATCAGCTATGGAACTATCAACTTTCGCCTGACAACTCCAGCCTAATATCACACTTCCATCACTGAGCGTAAAGCCTATATGAAGATGCAAATCGTGAACATTGAATCTGTAATGTGGACTAATTCCAAGCGTGCTAATGTGAGCTGTTTCTTTGGTATTATCTAATTTGTATCCGTCCGGCGGCTCGGTACTGAAGATTTTTGGCGGGGGGACGATATCAAGTTCGATGGTGTCAAGATCAAAGACCGGCCTCCAATTCGGTTCGTCTTTCTGTCTCTTTTGCCAGAAGAGTATTCGTCCTATTTTACCTGAATTAGGAACGAGCCAGGTTCTTATTTTAGTACCTCTACCATCCTCCAGATAGAATTCATTTTGCCAGATATCGAACACAGTGCCGTCAATTTCTTCTTGCCCGATTTTGATTGCACCTTGGGTTTGATTTCCAGATCCAAACATTCTCATTAAAAACTGATAGGAACTCCTGTATGTCTGCAGCCGAGCCTGATAAGGACTAAGTTTGGTAAAAGAAATCGATTTCCAGGTTTGACCGGTTACAGGGTGGTGGTAGATTACATTCGTTACGAACTGGCCGTCTGAAACGGTAGTGTAATACTTGGGCTCACCAGTATCTTTGTCAATTCCACCCGGTTTGTATAGCCAGTAGCGCCCATTTTCAACATCGAACCAGTAGTCAAGTTCAAGCTTCCGATAATTCTTGTCTGATGTTGTCGGATCAGGGAAAGATACCCAACCTTTAATGTGAAGAGTCTTGGCATTCTTGAGCAATTCAGGCAAGTCGGTAATACCGTAAGCGGGTGTAGCTGATTTATCCAGGATTGTTATTAATAGTACCGCGGCAATAATTATCACTGCCGCAGTGGCTAATTTAGTTATTGGGCTTTTCATAATTTTTCTCCAAATATTTTGTGTCTTGACTATAGAAGGACTGGCGATCGATTCACTATCAATACGGCTCATTACGTTCTCGATGAGTGTCTCGTCAGGGCTGATTGCCTGAGCTAATTTTTCCAATCTTTTTTCTATTGTTTCTTTGGAAGTCATTTTTCCGACCTCTCTAATATTTTTCGCAGACGTCTGTGTGCCCGCGAAAGCTGTTTAGTTACAGTGCCGACACTTCGGTCGAGTATCTCGGCGACATCATTGACTCTGTTGTTGCCGAAATAGCGGAGCATTACGACCTGCTTTTCGGAACCGGGTAGTTTTACAACGGCAGCTAAAAGACTCTGTTTATCTTCGTCAAGCCGGCCATCCGGATTTTCTATCGCCGCGGCGATTTTTGTCTCCAGCCGGGTTTCTTTTGGCCTTCGCCGTGCCGAATCAAGTGCGCATCTGCGGGTTATTTTCATCAGCCAGGGGCCGAAAGATTCAGGTTTTCGCAGCCCGGCTAACCGTTCGTAAGCTCTTACGAAAGCGTCCTGCGAGACGTCCGTGGCTGAATGATATTCGCCCAGGACGTCCAGCGCAACGGCTCGGACCGGCCGTTCGTAACGTCTCACAAGCTCGGCAAATACGTGCTTTTCACCGTTCAGGACAGCTTTTACCAGTTCAGCATCTGTTTGCACAACAGAGTCTCCTTTTTGAAGCACTTCACATATTAAGAGCGAATAAAAGCCAAAAATGCGACAAGAAAATTATTTTTCACATGTAATATAGCAGCAACTTCAGTAAACAAATCTTGACGTTGCTGATAAAAGTCGGTAATCTCTGGTAGAAATAGTGTGCATCTTATAATTTTCGTACTTAAAGAAAGGAATTTGTAATGTTCACAGCGATAGTTGACATAACGGCGAGGGAGATACTCGATTCCCGCGGTAATCCTACTGTTGAAGTTGATGTTTTGCTTGAGGACGGTTGCTTCGGCAGAGCGGCAGTGCCCTCCGGAGCCAGCACGGGCGCCTACGAGGCGATAGAGCTTCGCGATACAAGGGCAAAACGCTATATGGGCAAAGGTGTTGCCAACGCTGTTAAAAATGTAAACGAAATCATAGCACCTGAGGTTGTCGGTATGGATGCGGCTCTTCAGGAAGAGCTTGATGCGTTAATGATTGAGCTGGACGGCACGCCCAACAAAGGCAAACTCGGCGCAAACGCAATATTGGGTGTCTCGTTAGCGGTCGCAAAGGCGGCGGCAGATTCGGCAGGCCTGCCATTGTACCGCTACCTGGGCGGCTGCAACGCAAATATACTACCGGTGCCGATGATGAACATCCTGAACGGCGGAAAACACGCGGACAACAATGTCGATTTCCAGGAATTTATGATTATGCCAATCGGCGCAAAGAGCTTCCCCGAAGCTTTGCGAATGGGAGCGGAAGTCTTTCATACGCTGAAATCAGTGCTGGCCAAAAAAGGTTACTCAACATCGGTCGGCGACGAAGGCGGCTTTGCTCCTTCACTTAAATCAAATGAGGAGGCGCTCCAAGTCGTTATGGACGCCATCAAAAAGGCCGGCTACAAACCCGGCAAGGAAATCTCTATCGCCCTGGACCCTGCTGCGAGTGAAATGTTCGACACTAAAACAAAGTCCTACAAATTCTTCAAATCCGCTCCGAAGAAAAAAGTTTCGTCCGATGAAATGGTCAAGCACTGGACCAAATGGGCAAACAAATATCCAATCATCTCAATCGAAGACGGTCTGGCCGAAGATGACTGGGCAGGCTGGACAAAATTAAATAAAAAAATCGGTGACCGGATCCAGTTAGTCGGCGATGATTTATTCGTAACCAACACCAAACGTCTCGCTAAAGGTATTAAACTCGACTGTGCCAACTCGATATTGATAAAGCTCAACCAGATAGGCACGCTCACCGAAACATTCGAGGCG
>SDBS01003928.1_pt1 | contig 14591 bp, 21 predicted proteins | sample 2277091 | NCBI WGS metagenome assembly SDBS01 (sample SAMN10404972, study PRJNA504765) | marine sediment metagenome | isolation source: marine sediment core GS10_PC15, 163 cmbsf | place: Arctic Ocean: Southern Knipovich Ridge | collected 2010
GGTTCTTTGGGGCGACGCCAGCCACAAAGCCAACCGTCAGCGGCAGCCGGGCCGGTAACGCCGCCTTGGCGGATCTTCTCACGGAGCTTGCAACACTCGGTCTGATCACAGATAGCTCGTCAGCATAAGGAGCCAGCAATGACGAAAGCCAGCGAATCGAGGAAAGCGCGCCGCCGCAGCAAGGTGGTGCCGATCAAAACAAAGAAGGGTCTCCGGCTCACACAGATGGAGCGCGTCCGGATGGACAACTGCCTCCTTCGTCTGCGGGTCATTCAGAACGAAGCCCAAAGCCGGGTGGCGATCGTTAACAAGGAAAAAATCGAGCTGATGGCGGCAATCGGAAAGCGTTTGAAGATTCCGCTGGACGCCTACCAGATCAACCTGGACGATGGATCCGTTACCCCGCTCAGGAACGCAGAGGCCGACGCCGACGAAGAAACAACCCAAACCGAAGCGAGCTGAGTCATGGCTGGTGAACTGATCGACAAATACACCGCAGGGGACACAGTCCCAGACCTCGAACGCACCGCGCCGAGCTCGAAAGTTCCCGGCGGTGATCTGACCGGGCACACTGTTCGCTTGCGTATCAAACGCCCCAACGTGGATCCGTTGGAGCTAGAAATCACGACCACCCTTGGCGCCAGTGGACACATCGACGATCCCACAGATCTCAAGTTCTTCTTTCGGTTCGTGGCCGCTGATCTCGTTGCCGGTAAACTGCAAGAGGCCGAGATCGAATACGACGACGGCTCAGGCGGAATCAGCACCGAGACCGGGCTGGTTTTCACGGTTGCCGAGGCACTCGGTTAGCTGCCATAAGAGACACAGGAGGCGCACCATGCGACCACTGATCACTCTCTGCCTGATTCTGTTGTTCCCGAGTGTTGCTGTCGGACAATTGAGGCCGAAGAATCTTCAAGTCGTCCAACAGGCCAGACTGACCCCTGAGCTCCCGACGACACCGATCAACATCGCATGTCAGGCCGATCCAACGACGGTCCTGACCTCGTCGCTGACGTGCGCCGCCTTTGAGCTCGATATGCAGGGATACACCCGGGTCTGGCTGCTGATCGAGTACACCTTCGGAGCGGCCACAACGATCGAGGTCGCCCAGGACGGCGCCTTGGGCACCGACGATGGCAAAACTGCGGTCACCCCATGGGGGATCGTTCAGAGGCCCGTTGACGCAGGCAGTGGGCAGGTTGATCTGTTCAACGAATTCGCCAGCAAGGGGGTTTCCGCCAGCACATCGATGATCGTCGAATACACTACGAATTCCCCCTTTGTTCGCTGGCGCTACACCACGACGGGCCCGGCGACTTCCGGTGATACCGTCCGCGTGTTCCTCGTCCGCAGGGGTCCGTAATGCGTAATCGCACATGGTTCATCATCTTCGCATCGCTCCTGCTGATCGGGGGATTGAGCGGAGGCGGACTGCCCGGCGGCGGCGGTGGTGGCGGGCCTGGTTCTGACACAACGGCGATCCATACGGATACGCCGGCCGAGATCACCACCATCACCGAGAAGGTCTCGCCGATTGCTGCGGACATCCTCGTGATCGAGGACAGTGCCGACAGCGACAACAAAAAGAAAGTTCAGATAGGCAATTTGCCCATGGGCAATGTCAACGGCCCGGCGTCGAGCGTGGACGGGGGTGTCTGCAGATTCGACGGGACATCGGGGAAGCTGATCCAGGATACGCCTGGCGCGATCATGACAAATCTCGGTTTCCTTACCCTCACCGGCATTTCTAGCGGCATTTCGTCCGACGGTAACGCTGCAGGCAGCGAGCGGTTTGGGGCAGCATCTACGGCCGGGGCGAATGCCGTGGCGGTGGGAAATACCGCAGCGGCCAGTGGCGCCGGGTCGGTGTGTATCGGTCAAGCGGTAACATGCAATGCTTCCGATGCCATTGGTATAGGTATGAGCGTTGTGGCCGACGGTGCCAATTCCATTGTCATTGGAGACCAGAGCGACGCTGGCGGATTTGTAAATGTAATTCTTCTCGGCGAAGCGATTACTGCCACAGCGGCCAATCAGGGTGAGTGGGGCAGCGCCGCGACTCCCATTTCAATGAATGTCTATGGCGATGCCACTTTTAACGCGGGATTCTCGTTTGAGGAAACAAGCGGCCCGACTCTCCTGACGGTTGCAGGGATCGCCGACGGTGAAGTCCTCACACGATCCGGGACGAGCATCATCGGCGCGAGCATGGGCACAGGAAACGTGGTGGGCCCCGGCAGCTCCACCGACGAGGCGATCTGTCGCTACGACTCGACTACGGGCGAGCTCATTCAAGACTCGGGAATCACAATCTCGGACACCGACAACGTGACGATGCCCGCGTTAGCGACATTCGACGGCCGGGATGTCTCTGTCGACGGCGCCGCCCAGGATACGCACATCGCCGATCTGGCCAATCCCCACGCTACGGATATCGGCAATCTCGCAAGTGGAACCCTGGCCGAACTTAATACCGCTGTGACCGATGCGACGTTGATCGATACAGGCGACTCGAGATTGTCCGATGACCGAGACCCAACGCTACACGCCTTCGCCGGCGCCGATCATTCGAGCTCAACGCTAGCGTCGGTAAACGGCAAAATCAGCGATGCCACGCTTATCGATACCGGAGACTCTCGGCTGTCTGACGATCGAGATCCCACGCTGCACGCTTTTGCTGGTGCCGATCACTCGTCGTCAACCCTGGCCTCGGTCAATGGGAAGATCAGCGATGCGACTTTGATCGACACCGGAGATTCTCGGCTATCCGATGATCGCACCGCCTCGGGTCTCAGGACGGCCACAACGGTTGTTGCTATCTCCTCGGCCTCTGCGCCGGTCGCCGGTCAAGTTTTGGCGGCAACGTCGAGCACTGCCGCAGCATGGACGACACCGTCAGGATCCGGAGACGTTATCGGGCCTGCGAGCGCTACAGACCTAGCTATCTGCATTTACGACGGCACAAGCGGGAAGGCGATCAAAAACTCGACCCTGACGGTTTCGTCCGGCGGGTCGATCACTATCCCCGCAACGGAGACGTTCGACGGTCGCGATGTGTCGGTCGATGGCACGGCCCAGGACAATCACATTGCCGACCTTGCGAACCCCCACGCGACTGACGTTGAGAATCTTGGGAGCGGGACGCTTGCCGAGCTCAACGCCGCGATCACTGATGCCACCCTCGTCGACACGGGGGATTCGCGATTCAGCGATGATCGGACCGCCTCGGGTCTTCGAAGCGCGACAACGATCGTCTCCATATCTTCGGCGACAGCCCCGACTGCAGGTCAAGTGCTTGAAGCGGTCAATTCGACAACCGCCACTTGGCAGACGCCATCGGGCGGGTCCATCGAGGTTGACGCTCAGATCGTGTCGTCTGCCACCGAGGCCACGGTGACCAGCACCACGTTCGAAGACATAAACTCGATGACCATTACGACGAGCAGCACATCATCCCGCAAGTATACCGTCGACTTCAATGCAACCATGAGAGCATCCACGGCTAACAAAACAGTGACCATCATAATTCTCGAGGACGGTGTCGCGAAGACCGAAACCGAACGAGAGCTAAAATTCGGTAGCGGCGGTGCGGAGAATATTATGAGCACGATTCACATCACCGCCAGCATAGGAACCGGGAAAGTGATCAAAGTTCAGTGGAAGGTGGACTCCGGGACCATCACCGCAGAGTCCCGGTGTCTCAAGATTTACGGAGTGAACTGATGGTAGCAGAAAATCAAACCACGGAAGAAGTCCAAACCACTGACGCCACCCAGACGACCGCATGGACGGGTACCCCGGGCGACGGAGAGGCTTGCCGCGCAGAGGTCAAGATCATTGCCAAAAAGTCGGGCGGCTCGCAGGCCGGCGAATATCACTTCAAGGGATTGTTCCGGCGATCTGGCGGGACGACTACGCAAGTTGGATCAACGACCGATGTCTCCGCAGCCATAGAGGATGACGCGGCTTGGGCTGCTGTTTTCGATACGTCCGGCGCCGACTTCAGGGTCCGCATCACCGGCGTCGCAGCAACGACAATCAATTGGCTTGTCGAAGTGAAGACCAAATCCCTCTAGGAGGCCCCATGTATGAGATAAAGAAAAAAGTCACGAAAGCCAACGCGATTACCGTAGCCGCAAGCGTGATCGTCGGATTCGGCCTGGGGGCGACAATCGACGATATCGGCGCCAAGGATATCGACCGACGAGTCACGGTTCAGAAGATCGTCACGAGCGAGACCGAGGGCCTGATCCGAAGCGTGGTCGCCGCCGAAGCCTGCCCCGAGATCTACGAAAGCCACGGCGCCGATTGCAACATCAGCAAGGATATGAGGCGGGTTTGCTTCGACCCGTTCAAAGACGGTGATGAATACAGCATGAGGATGTTCGCCGGATTCCGTTTGCCGGGGACCTTCAAGGCAGAGTAAGCTACCCCCACACAACCAGAAGGGGTCTGAAAATGTTCAAAGAACTGATCGGCAAGCTGGCGAAGACTGAGCTGTGGGTAACCGTCCTTGGTATGCTGGCCGCGATGATGGCGCCGAAACTCGGAATCCCCCCTGAGCAGATGACCGACTTTCTGATGAGCTTGACCGGGATCGTGATGACATATGTCGCTGGTCGGTCCTACTCCAAGCCTCGCGAAAACAAGCCACCCGCAAACCCTTAGAGGCGATCCCGGGCATCACCGAGGGCCTGAGCGCTGCGACGCTTCTCCGCCCTGGTTCGGGATCGCTCGACTTCGGCCTGGCCGCCAAACCTGACTCTGTTCGCGCTAGCGTTGTCTTCCGCAAGCGATGGCGCAACAACCTGTCTGCATTTGCCGAGGGTTGGGCGAGCTACACCCAAGGATCAAACAGGAGGGATTGGGGCGCGCTTTTCGGGGCGCGGTGGGAATGGTGAAGCGGCTTCGCCACCTATGGACAGAGGCCAAGGGGATCGCGATCACGGTCTTTTGGTCTGCGCTGCTGGTGTTTCTTCTGTTGCTCCTGCTGTCTGCTCTGCTAAACACAACACCAAGCTGATACACTCTGACTTAGGCCATGCGAACCGATGACCGATCTCCTAATCAAAGCCATGATCGAAGGCGGACTCTACGCGGTCGCGGCGCTGGGGTGGGCGGCCTGGTTCTGGGAGCGCCGCCGGCATCTCGACACGACCGAGGCGCTGCGCGAGCTGTCTGTCGCACAAATCGAAGCAACAACGAAGACCGAAGCGGCGATCAACATGAATACCCGAGTGATGGAGTCGTTTCTCGGGAAGGATTGACGACATGGCACGAGATCCCAGAAGCGATCCCTGCTCCATTGGCAACCGCCTCGTGGCCCGCGGGCTATCGAGCGAGCAGCTTAGACGAGCGCTGAAATATCAGGCCGATAACGCTGACATTCTCCTGGGGGAGGTTTGCGTGCGGCTGGAATTTATAACCCGGGTGGAGCTCGAAGTCGTCGTCGCGATACAGCAGGCCGACCGCAATGGCGGAGCCCGCACGTTGGCGAAGATCGCGGCCGAAAAAACAAAGACATTGGCGCAGCGCGTCGACCACAATGTCTTGACTGCCGGTCTCCTGTTAACGAAGCTGGCGGAATGACGGACTTGCGCGAAAAGCTCTCGCCCCACTTCACGCTTGGCGAGATGATCCGGACATCCCACCGGCAATTCGACAACAATCCGACGCCCGAGGTCCTGGAGCGGCTGACCTGGCTATGCTCGAAGTTCCTCGAGCCGGTGCGTGAACGGTTCGGGCCTCTGTGGATCACCAGCGGCTACCGAAGCCCAAAGGTGAACACGGCCGTCGGAAGTTCCTCGAAACAATCAGCGCATATCTACGGCTGCGCGGCCGACTTCGTCCCGATGCGTCAATGGAAATCGATCGAGATCGTCGACTGGGTCTGTGACGAGAGCGGTCTGGAGTTCGATCAAGTCATCGATGAATACAGCTCAACATCCCATTGGATTCATCTCGGCATGGTGCGCCCGGTCGGATCCACGAAAGCGCGGCTGCAAGCGCTCACCATGCGGAACGGTAGGTACTCCGCTTTCGATCGTAGCGTCGTGACCTGATGGGTCGACTCATCGGCGCAATCTGGGTTCTTCCAGTGGCTATACCCATATGGGTATTTTACCTGGTCCCGCTTTGGGCGACGGGTCGCGTCGTTCGCGTCGGTGCAGCGTCGCCTTGGGTGTTTCGGTTTCTCGTCGTTCAGGATGGCGGCTGGTACTCTCGGGCGTGGGGCCGGTGGAGCGGGTTTGCGATGCCGTTCGCAATCATCATGCGATCTACGGCCGACAAGAAGACAGAGCGCCACGAGCTTCGGCACACCGACCAGTGGCTTTTGCTGGGGCCGTTGTTTCCAATAGCCTACGGACTGTTGTTGCTTCTCTACGGCTACGGGAGCCATCCGCTCGAGCTGGATGCGATCGAGGTGGCTCGTCGTGGGTAAGGCACTCGAAAAGGTCAATCACCCCTATGTGTCGATCATCGTCGCTTTGACCTCTACGTTCGCTGCCATCGGGGGGAGCGGCGCCTTCTGGGCCTACCTTGCCGACAAGGAAAAAATAAAGATCGAGCGAGAGCTTCAGGCCCAGCGACATGAGCTCAAGATGATCGACCTGCAAGCGCAGCAGGCCGCGACCATGACGATCGTCGCAGGCCAAGGGGCTCAGCTAAAGTCATTCAAGCGGGCCCTCGAAAAGTCGATGACCGGACATCGCAGGGAAGCCCGGGAGATCACCGGATCGATAGATATCCCAATGGCGCAAGGTGCGAGGATCCTCCGAGGCCGCGAGGTGCCCACAGAGATCCAGATCGACGAGAAAAGAAAGGCCGCAGTCAAAAAGCTCGACGGGTTGGAACGGAAGATGGAGCAACTCGAGGCGAGATGATTGCAGTTTGACTCGGCGTGGCTGTTGTGTAAGTTTCAGCGCGATGGGCGCCCTATCTTACAAACCGACACGGACCGTACGTAAGCTCGCCAACGCGCTTCGAGAGTTGTCACAATCCGATCTTGGTGAACTTAGCCTCGGCCACACCCTCGCCGACGATGTTAAAAATATTCCAGTCCAGGGTGCGCGTACCGATTCCGAGATCAAGAAGGCCAAGAGAGAAGCTAGGCAACTGATCGGCAGAGCCAGCGACAGCGGGACGGTCAGGGATCTAGAGAGAAAGATTGAGACCGTAGATCGAAAGTTGATTAACAGCCTGAGCCAGTTGTCTCGCAACACCAGCGATCAGGCAGACGCGAAGGAAGAGACGGCACGGATTGCCCGGAACGCGTTAGCACTGAAGCGTAAAGAGGAATCGGACAACCTCCAGTCGCGCCAGAGAGAACAGATCCTGGCCGAGGAAAGCGCCTGTATCGGTTACGTCTTTAGAGGCAACGTCGAGTTAAACGGCGACGATCACGCCGGGCTGAGTGCTGAGGCTCTAAACGACGCCGCATCGGGAGCACCACAAGCCGATGCCGCTTTATCGTTTCCAATTCAAGCCAATCAGGGGACCGTTGACGCTCCGAGCCATGTCAATCACGTGGGTTGGGATGATGGCCTCCACCCGAAGATCACCACGAGCAAGGGGACCGTCGTCGACGGTGATGTCGGGGCCCCTCTCTACCGCATGAGCGGATCGCCCGTTACCGCGATTGCCGGGACGATTACTTGGGACACCACCACGACCGTCTTGATGGACGACACGACAGGCGTCGTCGCAGGCATGGCAATAAGAAAAGACGATGACGGGATTTTGTTCGAGGTGGTTTCGGTGGTCGAGGACACTTCTGTCTTGATCAAAAATCCCCACGGCCATTCGATCCCCACCGGCGCTGGCGCATCGAGCGTTTCCGATCTGCCCGTATTCGACAGCAAGGGCTGGTTGAAGCTGACCCTTTCTCTCGACGTGGATGCCGGTGCGACCAAAAACTATGTCGATGCCGAAAAAGTAGATGCTACCGTGAGCATCGCAACTATCACCAAGCCCCTCGACTTCTCAGACGTTGCCGACAAAACGCTCGACGTACCAATTATCGCTTAAACAGGAGATTCAAATGATCCGCACCCCAATCAAGCCCACTGGCGTTTCTGGACAATCCGGCGAAAAAGCTACAGCAGCGCTCGACTTCACTCCTGCCAATGCGGTGGTGGGGGATTTTATCATAGTGGAAAACACCGACCAGGCGCTGGTCGACGCGGGAGCCACCTTGCACGGGGCCAAGACCCAAAGATTTGAGTTTGTCGCAACCTCAAAGACGAAGCCAGCGGCGGGAAGCATCGCCGTTGTCGTAGGCAGCAATAAGCCTCGCAGCGCAGCGAATCTTGCAGCGGCGTTCAACGGGCAGAAGCGCTTGCGAATTAGCGTTACCATGCCGACCGGGACCACCCTCACCATGACGCAAGATCGTCCCGAAGCGGCGGGCAATACCACGATCACTCAATCGGGAAGCTGGACCGCAGACGCGGCTTTCACTGGCGGAGTTGCACCGACGGGCGACGGGCAGGTGGCTCAAGCAGAATTTGACAACTCCAAAGACGGCGACTCAATCACCTGGAGTGACCTCGACGCAGGTAGCAATCCTCAGCCTTGGGTTATGGGCGGCCGGTTCTTGGACGATTTCCCGACCCTCATCAGTCGCGACGGTGTCCAGGTGGGCCCGGACGGCGAGGCTCGCAACGACTGCTGGTCGATCAGCCTGTATCGACGTTTCTGGGCCTCTGACACGGTGAACAACAGCGGTCGCATCGTTTACTGCGGAAAGCGACTGACCCTCAAAGGCTCAGGCGTGGACGCCAACGGAATACCTAAAACCAAAGTCACAAGCGCGGTGCCCATCGAGACCTGGCGCACTGGGACCACAGCGTCCGGCGCGCTCAGTGCCGGCGACACCAGTATTGCGGTGCCTGATTCTTCGGCGTTCCCCGCCTCTGGCGGTATCAAGATCGAACGCAAGGGCGTGGATCCCGAGATCGTCATTTACACGTCAAACGCAGGGAATGTGTTCACCCTGGACCCATCCACCCCGCTGCGTTTTGCTCACTTGAGCGGCGTGTCGGTCGAGCTGTCGAAGTTTGTGACGGCGGCCGATGCGATTGAGATCGATCCGGTTCCCGGTCCCTACTCTGCGTACTACCGAAACCTCTTCATGAAAGAGGCTGAGGACAACTTGCAGAACGCCGCAATGGTGACGTTCCCGGCCGGCAGTTTGGTGACCAATGGCAAAGTGATCGTGATCGAAGATGGCCGGGGGATGACCAAGACTTTCGAGATGGATTCTGGCGGTGGCGTCGGCCCCAGCAACATCGCGGTTGCCTTCACGGCCGGTGATACGGCCTCGACGATCCGCGCCAGCTTCACGGCTGCGGTCAACGGCGTGGTTCCATTACAAGTGGAGCTCGAGGACGAGGGTGACACATCCGGCCCCGACACTGCATCGGTGAGGGTCAAGAGTCAGTCCACAGTGAACCCTCCCTACTACACCGCCGGCATGACTGAGAGTCTGTCCGATGTCACAACGGACGACCCAAACATCACTGTCGAAATGAATCGAATCTGTAGCTTCTACTTCCACCACAAGCGAATGCAGACCAGCGAGCTTCATTTCGACAGCGGTTCGGTCATGATGCAGAACGACCACCCGTTCGATGTTTCGAACCTCCACATTACGGACGGCCCCAACGTGCAGCTAGCGGCCGTCCACGACACGAGGCAGGTTTATAAAAACTGGAGCCCTTCCGACGATCGCAACTTCACCGGCAAGGCGAACAAGACATCGATCGCCAACTGCAAGATCTTGAATGTTCGCTCTCCGGTGACCCTCGAGCCGATCATGGAAGCGAAAATATCGGGCCTGGTGTGCGAGCAGTTCTACAACGAAAACGGTTGGAGCAATATCAACATCAACGTCTCGGTGTTTTTGGACTTCCATCCCGGCAAGGAGCGGGCCATCACGCGAGAGATCGTCGTGAAGGATTGCATTGCGCTCTGTCCGATTGATAGCGGCTACTATGCCTTGATGATCGCGCCGTACGCTACGACGGGCGTGGTGGAAAATATCACGATCAAGGACAATCAGTGTCCCAACGCGGCGCTAAAATCGGTGGATGCGCGTGTCGGAAACATCGTTGTGGACTCACAAGGCGACTCAGAAATTCGCAATATCACCATCAAGAATAACATTATCGGCCAAGCCGAGGGGGGCATCACCCTGAAGTCGATTCAATCTGGAGGGATCCGTGATTGTCTGGTTTCAAGGAACACATTCAACGGCGGACGTGTTGCGGATGCGCGCCATGTGCCAGGACATCTCGCCACCTTCCTAAATTGCGAGGTGTCCCTCCAGGCGTTTGACGGCACTCAGATTTCTGGATGCGTTATCTCAAACAACGACTACAAGGATTCAGGGGCCCCAGGTAACCCCACGGGCGTAGAGCCGTTCAAGGGTAGTATCGTTTTGAGTGCGGGGACTTTCGACAACAGGGTGGACGAAAAGGCGTCAAACTTCCCTGGGGGTGGACCCTTCAAGGACTTCGTCACCGATCTTGGCGACAACAACATCGATGACGACGACCAGGATCAGGACGCTAACGACAGGTCCAACAAGAAGGGCGGCCAGAACATGTCGAAAAGAGGCCCAGGGGCAGTCCTCACCGGCTGAACCCTCTAGACACTCGGTGATTGTTCCCAGGGTTTCCCCTGGACATCTGAACGACTTCTGATTATTGCGGGACTCATGCTAGTCCAAACATTTAGCAAAGTACGACCCGAGCTAGGAAGCTTCCGGCTCCCTGGCGCCTCCGCCAAGGAAGCCGTAGAGGATGCCGTCCGGGCGGGTATGTCCCTGCAGCACATCCAAATGCCGGGGGATAATTTCTACGAGGCCGATATACCGGGCATCGATCTGATCCAGGCTCATCTGACAGGTGGCGACTACACCGGCGCGGATATGCAGAAGGCCATCATGACCTGGGTTCAAGCGACCGACGTGAATTTCACCGGCGCCAACATGAGGGGGATAAAGAGCCTTCGCGGCGTCTATGCGCGATGCAAATTCTCAGACGTCGACATGACTGGCGGGAACATCAGCGAATCGATGTTCTACGGCGGCAACATTGGCGACATGGGCGACGCCATTATGCGTGAGCTGATCGCACAAAAATGCTTCTTCATGGGTATTGGCTTCGAAGGGCACACCGACGCAAGCGATTCCGATTTCCTGCAATCCAAGTTCATACGATGCGGCATGGAAAGGATGAATCTCCGCGGCTCCCGGTTGACCGGGTGTGAAATCCGTTCGAATTTGGATGGAGCGGATCTGACCGGTGCTATTATCGACGGCCAGTGGCTCGACATGGGTCACGAGGGCGGCAGTAGCACTGTCTACATCCCCCCTGCTAATTTTGTTGGCTCGAGCATGGAGGGCGTCAAGGGGATAGCACTTGAGCGAACCACGCCGCTTGCCATATTTCTCGAAATGACCGGCAAGATCCCCGCCTACATTGTGATTCCTAAGGATGGTGTTGATCTTGAACCTGGCCAGGTGATGACCTCGTCTCAAAAGGGAGATGAAACGGTGCGCATCCCGCTGGTACTCCGCAATCTAATCAGCACGAAAGACAACGCTTGGAAGGTAGAAACCTGCGCCGAGGATATCCACGAGATCCCGTTCGGATCCGAGGGATTGTTCTATGTGAATAAAGCGACCGTCGTTGGCAAGCTACAAATCACCCAGACGCTACAGTAGTGCTCTACGATCCTCGTCATCACGTTGCGTTCTTGCACTACCCCAAGACGGGTGGGACCAGTCTTCTTAGATGGGCCAAGAGGGCTTTTCGTGGCGCCCAGCAAATTGGACCGCATCACGATCCCGTGTCCCGTATAGCATCGGAGGGTGGTTTCGACTTTGATCGAATGGCGACCGTGATGTTGATCCGCAACCCGTACGACATGCTGAAATCTTTTTACCAGTACTTGCCGAAATTTGCATCTTCGCTATGGGGGCGAGATTTGGAAATGGCAAACAAGTTCGTCGGGTTTCCCACGGAGCTCACCAAGCTTCCGGGGGGGCATACCTTCTCTGAGTTCCTGCGGGCGCTCGACGCGTCGTATCTCAGTTATCTGGATTACATAACTATCGATGGTCGAATCCCCGATGGGATCTACACGGTGAGACTTGAGGAAGCTGACGATATTCTGCCGGATTTGATGCGATATATCGTAGGGCGTAACATCGATTTCGAGTTGCCAAGACTCAATGTCGGCAAAAAGCCGCGGCCCGTCGAAATGACGGACGAGGACGTTGCCATCATTCAGCGCAAGTTCGCTTGGTGTTTTGACGTGGCCTACGACCTAGCGCCACCCTTATAATTATTGTGACGGCGTCTCGGTGGCGTTGGTCCTCCCTTTCCAGGAACCTTTAGGCAGAGAGTTGCGTGTGTGCAGATCTTCAAAGAAATCCTCTGCCGCCTCTATGACCTTTGCCCACTCGGTAAATATCCTTTCCCTGGGTATTGTTGCATGGTCGAAAACAACCATCCACCCGCCCTCTACCGCCCTAATCCTAACTTCCCACATCTCTTTTCTCCTTTGCGTTATGCCTCGGCGGCGTTATCCTTTTTCGAGCTGATCAATCATCGTCTCATCCGCGGCCGCCAGAGCCGGGCCCATCTCCAAGTAGCCGTTGTTATCGCCGACCCCGTCGTCGACGACGTTCACGAAAATGGGCGAGACCTTCTTCCCTTCCATGAAGACACCGAGCCACGCGGCCACCGAGTTCTCAATGTCGTAGCGCTTGTGGAGCTTACCGGACCCACGGTGTCGCAACTCTACGACGCCGCGGTCTCCGAACTTCGCCCAGAACCTTTCTTCTGCCTCGCGCAGGATGGCGCGAGCGATCGGGTTGCCGCTGGGGGTTCTCTCGCCCTTGGCGATGTCATCTGGTGTGACCTTGAAGCTTTGCATTTCTACCCCCACCGCGTTGTTTTCTCGTCGAGCTAGTCCGGTAAAGTCATCGACTCCTCGGCGTCCAGAACACCAGCCCACACCTAAGGCAGGGGTAGAGCTCGACGTTGCCGGTGTCCATGATGAGCTTGTCTGGGCGGTGCGGGAGGTATTCCTCGAACCTGCCTGAGCTCACCAGTCCCCCGTTGCATCCATAGAAATCGGACGGCGGATCGTTCTGGTTCGGCTTGCTACGGCTCTGCGCTCGTGAGGGCATGCTGGCTCCTTTTTTTGATGTCTTTCTTGATGTAGTCGAGCTCTGCCGGGGTCAGTCGTCGCAGCACGAGGTCCCGCCGACGCTTGGCGTGTAGCCGGTACCAGACGCCCTTGACGTTGATCGGTTGCCCTATCTGTAGGCCTATCTTTTCGTGGTTTTCTGGCATTCTATTGGGGTCTCCGTTAGAGGCGATCTGAGCGTTTCACGTGGAACAGTTCACCCGTATTGAGAAATCTGATCCTGAGTCGTCACGGCCCCCCTGTGGCTTCTCAGACCCACGATTTGGCCGCTATCTCTGGGAACCGCTCCTCGATCGCGAACGCCTGGGCCAGGGTCGGCGAGCGTCGGCCTGACTCGATGTGCCTGAGCTGCTGGCCCGTCATCCCGCAGGACTTTGCTATATCGGTCTTCGAGCTTTCGAGCTCCTCAAGCCTGCCCCTGAGCAACTCAAGCGCGTTTTTGTCTTCGGGCATTCTCACAATCTAGCACGGCCGATCCTGTCTGGCAAACAAATTGTGTGTTGACGGCGTACGAATTGTGTGCGACTATCGGTTTACGATCGAAACACAGGGAGCCAGCAATGAAAATCGTTAGCCTAGCAGCCGAGAATTTCAAACGCCTTCGGGCCATCATGATCAGGCCGGATGGTTCGACGGTGATCGTCGGCGGAAAGAACGAGGCCGGCAAATCATCGGCGCTCGATGCAATCCGCGCCGTGCTCGGGGGCAAGAAGCATTGTCCTGAGGAGCCTGTTCGCCGTGGCGCGAAAAAAGCCCAAATCGTCCTCGATGCCGATGAGATCAAGGTTACCCGGACGTTTTCGAAAAAATCGACGCAGCTTGAAGTGACGGCAAAGGATGGATCTCGGTTTGCCTCGCCTCAGGCTATGCTCGACAAGCTCGTTGGATCGTTGAGTTTCGACCCGCTCGAGTTTTCCCGCATGGACGGGCCCGAGCAATCGGAGGTTGTTCGTAGACTTGCCGGTCTGGATTTCGCCGAACTCGACGCCACGCGAGCGAAGCTCTACCCCGAGCGGACCATGATCGGCCGAGACGTCAAAACCGCAAAGGCCCTACTCGACAATATCCCGATCGTCGAGGCCCCTGAGGCCGAGGTTTCGGTGGCCGACGCCATGCAGGAACTGACGCGCCGCCAGGCCGTCAATAACGAAAACACTGCGGAGCGCAACAGGCTTGAGGACTTGCGCCGCGGCGCCGGCCTCATAACCGAGGAAATCGCCGACCGGAAGGAAGGCCTGGCGCGACTGGTGGACGAGCACAAAAAGGAGATCCGGAAACTCCAGGATGAGATGAATCGGCTCTTCGATATCACCATCAGGATCCGTGCTGCCCGCGTCGGGCTGGGGACACCACCGCCACCACCG
>SDBS01003929.1_pt1 | contig 14590 bp, 12 predicted proteins | sample 2277091 | NCBI WGS metagenome assembly SDBS01 (sample SAMN10404972, study PRJNA504765) | marine sediment metagenome | isolation source: marine sediment core GS10_PC15, 163 cmbsf | place: Arctic Ocean: Southern Knipovich Ridge | collected 2010
TACTGCTCCGCCTATTCTTTTTTTAGAAGTTTCAAAAGCTTCGCTATATTCTTCTAAAGGAAACCTATGGGTAATAAGAGGAGAAATGTTTATTTTTCCTGCTTCCACCAGATATAGGGCCGCGCCAAATTGACTGCTGTTATAACCACAAACACCCAGAAATCCTATTGCTTTCTCAACAAATTTAAAAAAGGTAACAGGCCATTTCTCGCTAACTTTTGAAGGAAGGGCTTCAATAATAACACGGCCAAAAGGTGCTAGGATGCTCTCTGCCATTTTCCAGGCGTCTTCTCCACCACCACAAAAAAAGACTACATCTGCCCCATATCCGTCAGTGATTTCCATAATTCTTTTAAAGGGATCCTCTTTTCTAACATTTATGGTATGGGTTGCCCCGAATTCTGTTGCCAGTTGCAAACGCTCTTCCCGGGTTCCATTCATGATCAGATTGCCAGGTTGCTTTAAAGCTGCAAATTGTAGAGTCAGTAGTCCAATAGGTCCCGGACCAATTATGACTATCTTTTCTCCGGGATATATATTTGCTCTTTCTACTACAGCAAAACCATTGGCAGCAGGTTCAACAAGGGCAGCATTTTCAAAACTAAGGGATTCTGAAATTGGAAAAATCATTTTGTGATTAACGGAAATATATTCCTGAAAAGCTCCCTCCATATGAAATGGTATATCACTGATTCTTTCACAGGCATTACTGATACCCCTGCGGCAGGCAGGACAGATCCCACAATAATTAAAACTCATTGAAGTTACCCTATCTCCTGGTTCTACATGAAAAACATTTCCACCACATTTCTCAGCGATTCCAGAGAACTCATGGCCCAAAATACATGGATACTCCGCCAGGGAATGCTCTCCATCCATTACAATAAAATCAGTATGACAGATGGCAGCTGCCAAGACTTTAACTAACACATCATTGGGACCGGGATCAGGTATCGGCCTCTCCTGTAATTCAAATTCTCCTGGTTTTTTTAAAATTAAAGATCTCACGGCTTTCTCCCATATTATTTATATACTTTTCCCTTTAATATTATTGTTTTTAACTTATGTAATTTATAATCCATTATCATTATCTTTTCAATTTCCATTTTGGTTTAACCCCTTTATTGGCAATCCATTTAGGTAAATACCCCTTAGACATCTCAATGATCACGTCAACAGAGGATCTAAATACAGAATCCGGATAATCATCATCATAACCACCCATATGAGGGGTAAAATTTAAATTTTCAAATGCAAGCCAGTCATCTCCTGGTTTTAAGGGAGGTTCTCTTAAAACATCCAGTGCTGCAGCTTTAATCCATTTATTCTTCAGCGCTTTTTTAAGAGCCTCTTCATCCACAATACCCACTCTGGCAACATTTACGATCACAGCATCAGGTCTCATAACTTTAAGTTCTTTCTCTCCTATTAGTCCTTCTGTTTCCCTGGTATGAGGACAGGCCACCATAATATATTGTGATTTCTTTACAAGTTCATCTAGTTCCACCTTGATGGCACCTTTTTCTTCAATTTTTTTTGCATCAATATAAGGGTCATATACCCTGACATTCATTTCAAATCCTGATAGTTTTTTAATGATGGCATTCCCTATTCTGCCAAATCCTATTAATCCCAGATCGGCCCCGGTAAACTGTCCCAGGGGTAAAGCTTTATGTGCATCCCATACTCCTTTACGGACAAGGCGGTCCTGTCTTGCAGTCTGGCGGACTGCTGTGAAAAGCATTGCTATAAAATGATCACTTGTGGGTTCTGTAGCATCATCAGGAGTATGAGCAACTATGATGCCTCTTTTTTTACAGGCATTATGGTCAATATTATCCGTGCCGCTTCCGCATTTAATTGCACATCCGGCTTTAATAAAAATATCCATATTTTCTTCTGATACGAGACCCTTTCTGCTTGAGGTCAAAAATAGTACATCCGCATCTTTGGCTGCTTTTTCAAGGTCCCCGCGGCTATGGCAGTCCTTGTATATAAATTCAATTCCTTCTTCATCAAATTTTTTATACACCCAGTCCGGTATGAGATGACCGTCATTGGCAATTAGGACTACTTTAAATTTACTCATCTATATTTCTCTCCCATGCTGTAACAGAATATATTATGAACTATTTTCTTCAAATGCCTTATTTGCAAACCGTAGAGCATCCGACCCGCTATTTAGCAAGTATAAAATATCAGTGCCCAGGCTTATCCAATTAACACCTATTTTTATCCAATGCTTAATATCTTCTTCAGAGGATCCCACACCGATTCCCAATGGAAAATCAGCTTCTTTGCAGGTATTTGTGATTTTATCAAGTAATTTTACAACTTCGGGATGTTTTGGCTGGCCCAGAAGTCCAATCGAAGCTGAGAGATCATTGGCACCTATAGCAAGACTGCCAATTCCTTCTACTTTTATAATTTTGTCTAAATTATTTACAGCGTCAATATGCTCGAGCTGTAAAATAACCCAGGGCTCTTCTCTGGCAATCTCTAAATATTTATCAGTATCAATCTTTGAATAATTATTGGCCCTGATAGGGCCAAATCCCCTTATTCCCCTTGGCGGATACCTGCAGCTGGCAACAGCCAATTCTGCTTCTTCTACTGTCCTTATATCTGGAAAAATAATTGCGGCGGGTCCCATATCTAAAATCGGTTTTACGACAATGGGATCTGTCCCTGAAACCCTGACAAAAGGTGCTACTCCCTGACCTCTAATTGTCATAATGGCCAAATTCAGATCATTTTTGTCAAATGGAGCATGTTCTGCATCAATCCATATAAAATCAAGACCACAATGACACAATATTTCTAATACCACTTGAGAATTTATTTGTGCTGCTATACCGATAGATAATTTATTTTCTGATAGTTTTCCTCTAATCCTATCAAGATTACTGTTCATTTTTATGCCTTTCTAATAAAAACTTTTAATGGTTCTGCTATCTGATACATTATTTTTTCGCTTTAAATTTAAAATCATTCTTTGGTAGAGCCAGATAATAATCCTTTTATAAAATATTTTTGCCCAAAAAGATATATTACGAGTATTGGTAAAGTTATTACTATCAGGCCCATCATTGTAAGCGGAAGATTTATATCAAACCTGGATTTAAATACAGTAATACCGACCATCAATGTTTTAAGTTTATCCTTTTGAAGAAATATAAGGGCGATCAATAATTCATTCCAGACCCATAGTGAATTTACCACGATCAAAGTGACTATTGGCGGTATAGAAAGTGGAAGAACAATATTGGTAAGGATCCTGAATGAAGAACACCCGTCAATAACAGCACTTTCCCTAATAGAATAAGGTATGGACCTGAAAAAAGAAGATAATAAAAATATTGAAAATGGCAGAGTAAGTCCTGTATATATTATTATTACTCCCGGATAAGTATTGATTAAATTAGCATTAACCATAAGAATAAATAATGGTATTATCATAACTACAGGGGGTACGATCATAAGTGAGATAAAAAAACTTAAAATTGTTTTTCTCATTTTAAATTTATAATTGGACAGGGCAAAAGAAGCTAATATTGCAATTCCCAGGGATATTATGACTGTACCTACGGTAATTATCAAAGAATTCATAAACCACAGGCCGAAATTCCGTCCTATAAATACTTCGGTAAAATTAGTCCACTCAATTGAGTTAGGAAACCCAAACCGATTAAAAATATGTTCTTCATCAGATTTTAGGGCAGTCATCACCATAAAAATAAGAGGATAAATAGCAGTGATAGATAAAAATATCATTAAAAACTGCCTGCTTGTAGAAACAAAGAAACTTTTAATAATACCTAATATATTTCTTTTTCTTTCCGCCATCATATTTTACTCCAACTCTTCACCAGTTCTGACTTTTGTATAAATTATTATAAAAACAAGGGTAAATAAAAATAATATTACTGCTGCCGCGCTTGCCATCCCCATATTATTCCAATTAAATGCTTGTTTATATATATAATATTCAAGAACTACGGTAGCTGTCCCTGGTCCACCCATTGTTATAATATACACATAATTAAACACCCACGAAATCATTGTTATTATTAAAATAATAGTATAAAAAGAAAGAACAGTTGTAATCTGGGGAATAGTAATATATATGTGTTTCCTTATCCAATTGGCTCCATCTATATCAGCTGCTTCATAAAGATCTTTATTTACATTCATCAGGCGGGCTAAGATCAATATTATTCCAAAGCCCATCTCTTTCCAGATAATTACTATCATAAGGGATCCAAGAGCCGTGGAGGGTGAACCTATCCAATCCTGGGCCATAGATTCTAATCCAATTTTTTCCAGTATATAATTTAATATCCCGTTTAATCTAAAAAATTGCCTGAAAATAACTCCAATAACAGGGATTGCAAGAATATACGGTACAAACAGGACGAACCTATAGAACTTCCATCCTTTCATTCGTTCATATAGAAGAATTGCAAACAATAAGGAAAGTATCAAAATAACTGGAACTAAGATCAGCAAAGTCAAATTATGTTTTATAGCATCAAAAAATAATTTTTCACCAAACATGATTTCATAGTTTCTAAACCCGACATTTGTAAGCTCGGCACCTTTAATTCGGGAAAAACTATATTGAAATATTTTAATTAAAGGAAAAATAAAAACAAAGCCTATAAATATTAGGGCAGGCAATAAATATAAGCTTATCTCTAAAATTCTTTTTCTTTTTCCAAACATATGCTTGGGTCAATCTTTCTTGATTATTTAGTGAGGAACATTATTCTTTGCATTCAAGTTTATCCAATAAGATCTTTAATAATTAATAGGTAGCCCGGCGTCTAGTTACAGGTAAATAGCCAGGCTACCTATTTCATATCATCACTTTCTTAAAATAAAAATTATATCCTGTATCTATATAAAATTTTTATTTAAGAGTTTCGTACCAGGATGTATAAAATTCAAGGATTTCAGGTTGTGTCTCTCGCCATTTCTCAATATTATCCTGGGCTCTTTGGGCCATTTCTTCAGGTGATACACCATTGAAGAAATCCTGGGATCCATACATATAAGTCTCTTCCTCAAATTGATAAGGAATATAATGTTCGGCATATGGAGCAACGTCTCCTTCCATTACATTTCCACCCCCCTGAAGCTCTAGAACTTTTAATATCTGGGGTAGCTCCACCAAAGAATTGTCAAATCTATCATCGGCAGGAATTGCACCACTTGCAAGATACATGGCATCTAACCTATCAGGTGAATGCATAAACATTATGAAATTTGCAGCTTCCTGTTTATTAGGGGACCAGGAAGAAATTCCTATGTTCTGCGATGTAAGAGGCATCTGACCTCCTATTTTACCACTTCCCCATACAGGCACAGTCATAACTCCTACTACATCTTCACCCATTGATTCTACTATTCCTTTTAACATCGATCCTACTACAAAGGTAAAGGCTGATTCTCCTCTTACAAACTTATCCTGGGTCTCATTAAATTCAGCAGAAAGAATATCTTCATTAAAATATCCATTATCCCTTAGATCTGCCAATCTATCCCACCATTCAGCATATTTAGGATCTGTAAAATCTGCGTCTCCAACTATTGGGGCCATAATATCCGCTATTCCATCCATATTCTGGACACTTAAGAAAGCGTATAACCATGCGCCGCCAGAACCCCATCCTGCATTTCCTACACTGATCGGGTCATATCCTGCTGCTTTGATTGCTGCACAAGCCGCAAGAAAGTCGGCCCATGTTGCAGGCGGGTTTTCAGCATCCAGGCCTACTTCTGTAAGCATATCCTTATTATAGACCATTACAGATTGAGCTAAATACCAGCCTGCACCCCATATTTTTCCATTAAATTCTACTTCACCTCTTGTATAAAAATGGCTTAATTCATCTTCTGGAATATAGTCACTTATAGGTGCAGTATTTCCTAAAAACGCATCTTCAACAGTATAACTTCCACCCCAGAAATATTGCAGGTCCGGACCTTCCTGTGCAGCTGCTGCAGTTCTATATGCGGAGATCACGATATCATCGGCCTGCAGTGTAGTTTCTACGGTCACATGTGGATTTGCGTCCTGGTAAAGTCCAACTGTTTCTGCCATCCAACTTTCCAAACCAGGAGCTTCCTGTTCACCCCACCACCAGAATACTAAAGTGACGGGTTCTTTTGCAGCCTCTTCCTCTACTGTTTCTTCTTCTACTGTTTCTTCTTCAACTGTTTCTTCTTCAACTGTTTCTCCAGCTGTTTCTTCCGCTTTACACCCTATTCCTATGAAAAGCATAGAAACTGAAAAAACTATTACCAGCAATAATATTAAATATTTCTTCATTATTTCTTTCCTCTCATTGATCTATTGATAATAAGCACATAATTTGATAAAGTTTTCTTGAGGTTTATCTAAATTAAAGTCTTGTGCCAAAGCCTTTATAAAATAAACCTCATTTATTTTTCCATATACAATCACCTCCTATTTATTCATCAATTGATATTTTGATTTTTTTATCCACCTCCTTAGCTTGGAATACCGATACCCTGAATATATATTATTTAAAACAGTAGATTAGTTTATTAGTAGATCAGTTTACTGTATTTGTATTATAATATTCCTCATTCCATATGTCAATATTCCGAATTGCTTTATTAATAATCTAAATGAAACGGTATCGTTGCCTACCGTGATAATATAATAGCTAATTCTATCAATATTTATTAAAGAGATTACTTCTGGTAGTATGATTACCAGGAGTAGGATTTGAAACAATCTTAATAAATATATATTTTGCGGGCTACCGGCAAGGTAAGTTATCGCTTTTATATTAAGATTTGAAGATCTTGCTCCTTTAGTTTATGCAGGCAAGCATAGCTTATCGTTGCCTTGCAGGCTTTAAAAGAAAAGTATAATGCTTGATGAGTTTTGTGCTACAACTGGATACAACAGGTCCTATGCTTGCTGGATACTTAAGATAAAAAAGGACAGGGTGCTGGGGTATATGAAGACCGGCGGCAAGAGAATTAAATTTGTTGCAGCAAAAGCCAAAGCCGGGAAAAAGGGAAGACCAAAAATATATACTTACGATGTATTTTTAGCCCTTAGAAAAATATGGGCAGTCTTTGATTTTATCTGTGGTAAGCGCCTTGCTCCTTTTATGGAAGAAGCTGTAGAAAAACTTGAAGCCCATAAAGAGATAGACCTAACGGGCGAGGTAAGAGAAAAACTAATAACAATGTCAGCTTCTACAATTGACAGACTGCTAAGATCAGAAAAGGAAAAATTCAGGCTGAGCAAGGGAAGAAAAAGTACAAAGCCAGGGACGCTACTGAAACATTCTATTCCAATAAGGACCTTTGCAGACTGGAACGATGCTGTGCCTGGATTTACCGAATGTGATCTTGTGGGCCATGATGGCGGAAATAACTCTGGAGACTACATATAGAGCCTTAATTTCGTAGATATAGCTACATGGTGGGATATAACGGCACATGCATAAATAAGACCCAGATGCATGTATTTAAAGCATTAAGGGCAATTATTGCCAGGTTTCCATTTATTATTTTAGGAATTGATTCTGACAATGGATCAGAATTTATCAATGGGATCATGCTTAGATATTGTATAAAAAATGAAATTACATTTACCCGGTCGCGTCCATATAGGAAAAATGATTCATGTTTTGTGGAGCAGAAAAATTACTCGGTGGTGAGAAGGGCTGTGGGATATTCAAGACATAATACTAAAGAAGAACTTGATATATTAAATAAGCTCTATATTTATTTGGACCACTATACAAATTATTTTCAGCCGGTTGTAAAGCTTGTGTCCAAGACAAGGACAGGCAGCAAAGTCACTAAAAGATATGACAGGGCAAAGACTCCGTTTAGAAGAGTACTTGAGTCAAAATTTATTGATGATAAAATAAAGGCAAGACTGAAGGTCCAATATGATATTTTAAATCCAGTGGATCTGAAAAGAAAGATATCAAAGCTGCAGGATAAATTGACAAAGTTGGCTGTTTTAAAAAATAAGGTAAGAAAGGATACAGTTGTATATGGGGAGGCTTACGGATACATCACAGGGTAATGTGTCTTCTCTACTACTACCCATATATCCCTATTACTCTGTATTGGTTTCAGATACTTTCTTAGTTGACACAACGTATTAGCTTTCAGATACTTTTTTAGGTGAAGCAACAGTTACCTTTCTAATGAAAATCCTTAAATTAAAATTACTCTTTATGTCTATAATGATTTTACTTTATTTTATGACTTTCCTAAATTCTTTTTATACCAAAGAATCAGCCATCTTAATTAATGATCTCCATATTTTGCCATTAATTGGTATTCCATTTTTTATTTTTTCTTTTCGTGATTTATTCTCATTATCCCCGGGGATCAATACTTCTTTAAAGCTTTTTGCAGGAGGTATTTCCCTTATTCGTCTTTCCATTTCATCAATACGACTTGCATACTCTTTATATGAACATAATAAGTCAGCTTTAAAAGTAATAATAGTAAGGCCAATGTTTCTATACCAAACACCTCCTCGCCCTTTATTGGTAAATAAGTCAGCTCCTGAGAAAATCCTTCCTAAAAATTCATTGGCAAGCATAATTGCATAACCTTTATGACCACCAAATGGTATCAGATAGCTATAATCTTTAGGATCACACGGGGGATCACCGTCTTTATAATTTTTAGGTGAATTTGTGAGATTACCTTTTGCATCACAAATCCACTTTCCTGGAAGTAGTTTATTATTTTCTTGAGTAAGTATTGCTTTCATACCGGAACATGCTGTTGTGGCAAAATCAGCTATCCTTGGTGGTTGCTCTCCCGCGGGAAAACCCATCGTAAATGGATTAGAACTTAATACTGGTTTTTTACCGCCATAAGGAATAGCACTTGGTTGTTCTTCACTAAATCCTCCAGAAAACATAAAGAAAATTAATTTTTCTGCTGCAGCCATTTCAGCATAATATCCAATTCTGCCAGTATGGGTTACTTGAACACCGCTCACTACAGATACATCATTTTTTTTTGCTTTCTTTATAGCTATATCTGTTGCAAACTTTACAGTTACTTGCCCAAAAGTCCAGTTCCCTTTAATTAATGCGGTGTTTCTGCTTTCAGTAATAATTTCCGGCCACCTATCAGGAATGGTTTCACCAGATTTTATTGAATCAATATAATGCGGTAATTTAACCAAACCATGGGTGTACATGCCGCTCAATTCGGCTGATACAAGATGTTCCGCTACTATTTCTCATTTTTTTTATCTGCACCTTCTAGAATTAGGATTTTTTTTATAAGGGCATTTAATTCATCTGCTTTTTTAACAATCAAAATTCTTTCTTATCCTATCATTGTTGGAATTTTATATTCTCTTTCTAATAATATGCGCTATCCTTTTACTGCTCCGGCAGTTAATCCTTTTATGAACCAATTTTGAAAAATAATAAAAATAATTATTATTGGAGTGGCAGTAATCAATAGCAATGCTGCGTATATTTCAACTGGGAATAAATGCAATCCTCCCTGTAATTTAGATAGAGAAGCCGGTATTGTTATATAATCTTTTTTCATAAGCAAAATTATTGCAAATATTAATTCATTCCAATTCTGTAGAAAAAGAAATATTATGCAGGCTGCATAAGCTGGTTTGGAAATAGGAACATATATATTAAAAAATATTCTAAATTTTGATGCACCATCAATGCGAGCTGCATCACTGATTGCTAAGGGAATTTGCTCAAAAAAGCCTCTTAGTATAAAGACAGATATAGGTAAACCGAAAGTTATATAAACTAAGATCAATGATAAATAATTATTCAATATTCCCAAGAATTTACTTAGTAAGAAGATGGGTAATAATAGTACCTGAACTGGAATCATCATGCCAACAAGTATCATGATAAAAATTAGGTTTTTTCCCCTAAATTTCATTCTAGCAAAAGAATAGGCGGCAAATGATGCTATTATTATTGTGACAATTACTGATGTAAAAGTGACAATACTACTATTTAAAAACATCTGTGGTAAACTTGGAAGTGTTTCCTTATTAAGAGTCCAATCTATAGCTTTAGCGTAATTGTCAAGTGCTATGTCTTTAGGTATTATAAAAAAATAACTTTCTTGAAGGCCGCCGACATTTCTAAAAGAAAGAGAAATTGTCCATAATATTGGAAAGATAATAATAATTAAAAATATAGAAAGATATAAGATACCAATAAATTTTCCTATTGAATATTTAAATTTTATTTTAATCAATTTTTAAAAATCTCCTATCTTATAGATATCACTCTTAATCTTTATTAGCTATTTTTAAAAGGTCTTGGTTGTCCTAATTCTAATCACCACAAAAAATAATATAATTATTGTTAGAACTACAGCTATTGCCGAACTGTATCCAAAATCACTCGAACCAATAGAAGCAAACGCATTGAAAAACATATAGGTTGTTAAAACATGTGATACATTTGCAGGACCCCCACGGGTAGTTGCATACACTATATCAAATACTTTAAAACCACCAATCAAATTCAATACCATAGCAATTGTTACTACTCTTGAGATTAATGGTAAGATTATTTTTAAAACTAACCTTGCTCCATTTGCACCATCTACCCTTGCTGCATCTATCAAATCATTATTTAAACTCTGCAAACCAGCATAATAAAGCACCATATTATAGCCACTCCATTGCCATATACTTATAATTGTTATGGCATATATAGGAGTCACAGGGTTACCCAGCCAAATTCTTTGTAAAGAGTCAAGACCAATAGATTCTAATATCTGGTTAATAAGTCCTTCTTTAGCATATATAAGTCTCCATACAAGGCCTACTATTACCGGGGACAAAATAGCCGGGAAAAAAATTATAGCTCTCCATAATTTACTTCCTTTAATATTAGAATAAAACAAAGTCAGTGCTAAAGTAAGCCCAAATAAATTTTCAAATATTAAAGTACCTGCAGTATATATAGTAGAATTTCTAAGAGCTGTCCAAAATAATCTATCTTGAAATAACTTAATATAATTATTAAAACTTGTAAATGTGGCTTCTTTTAATGGTGTCATTCCATTCCAATCCAGCAAGCTTATATATATTGAAAAAACCATTGGGTATAATATGTAACTTATTAAAAGAATTAATACAGGAATTAAATATATGTAGGGATATATCCTATTGGATTCAATTTTATTTAACAAGCTAAATCTAATATTCGTCATTTTATTCCATTATTAAAATAGTAAATATTTTTTACAGATTAAAATATATTTTTATATTGAATTATTTGGGACATAGATGTGAGCATTTTTGGTATTCATTCATACCAAAAATGCTCACAATTTTAATTAATCAATTTCAGCATGGCTAGCATCAGGATATACTTCTTTTGAAATAGCCTCCATATTAGCAAGTACCTCATCAACTGTTTGAATTCCTAATAATAGATTTGCCAGCCCATCAACAAAACCTTTATCAAATTCACCCGTGATTATATCTTTATAGCTAGTGTCTGCCGCTGCTAAATTTTCCATATGTTCCATAAATACAGGGTCCATGTCTATATCTTCCATACCAGCAAATGGAACTGGGGAATTACCCGCTAACATTACCATTTCTCTAACTTTGGGGTCATAAAAACTCTTAACAAGTTCCAGTACCATAGCTAGATTCTTAGAATCCGCATTGATTGCTGGTCCACTTCCTAATCCGGCAAATTCAACAAATCCTGCCTCTTCGTTTATCATTGGCATAGGTGCTGTACCTATTTCACCGTTTTCTCTAATTTCGTCATCAAGTCTTGGGAAAAGCCATGCACCGGATGGCCACATAGCTGCTGCTTTTTTTGAGATGAAATTATCATAGGTCTCTATATCATATCCGAATGTAAAAGAGTCCTCAGCAAATATACCTCTATCGTACAAATCTTTAGATACTAAAAATGCTTCCTTGAAAACATCATTTTCCCAACTAATTTCACCAATATCTGCCAATGGTATAAGTGTATCATCAGGATCTGCTTGATATGCATAAACCGAAAAATTAAAAGGTTGACTCCAGGTATCAGCCCAACCTGTTACAATAGGTATTATGTCATCAGCAATTAATCTATCAGATTCTACATATAATTCTTCAATTGTTCTAGGAAACCCATTAGGATAAAGATCTTTCCAATAATTTACAGTTATATATGCTATATCAAAAACACCAACATATACACCACCATCTGAATGATAGAAGTCTATAACTTTTGTAAATGGCTCTGTCCATTCACTCCATTCAGGATCTGCTTCAATGTCTGGTCTAAAATCATAAAGGTTACCTGAACCAGCAAATAGAGATATATCTGCTCCTGGTATTAATTCCATAAGATCTGGACCTTCTCCGGCAGCAAGGGCCGTTTTAAGGGCTGTATAATGGTCGGTAAAACCAAATATAGTTTCTTCAATTACTACATTTGGATACTTTTCCATAAAATTATCAAAGGCATAGTGGAATGCATTCATATTGGCCTCATTTTTTTCCCAATGCCACCAAGTTATAGTAATCTGCTCTTCTTCTTCTGCCGGAGGGCTTTCTTCTTCCTCTTCTTCTGCAGGTGGAGCTTCTTCCTCCCCTGCTACTTCTTCAATAGCTTCTTCCGCCTTACAACCTATTCCTATGAAAAGCATGGAAACTGAAAAAACTACTACTAGCAATAATATTAAATATTTCTTCATTATTTCTTTCCTCTCATTATTCTAATTGATTATAAGCACAAAATTTGATAAAGTTTTCTTGAGGTTTATCTTAATTAAAGTCTTGTGCCAAAGCCTTTATAAAATAAACCTCATTTATTTTTCCATATACAATCACCTCCTATTTATTCAATCAATTAATATTTTAGATTTTTTTACTCACCCCCCTTAGCTTGAAATAGCAATACTCCTAAATATATAATATTTTGAATAGTAGACCAGTTTATTAGTAAATCAGTTTACTATATTTGTATTATAATATTCCATATCCCGAGTGTCAACCTTTTTCTATCATATTTGTTAATGGTCACAGGAGCTTTGTGGTCCCCCTGATAATCACCCTGGGCTCAAGAATGATCTTTTGAGTTGCCTTTTTCTCCTCTTTACTGTTGATCCTATCTATTAAGATCTTCAATGCAATTTCTCCTAATTGCATTTTTGGTTCATCCACTGTAGTTAAGTTTACAAAACTTAAACCACTGAAATGAATATTTCCAAAACCGGCAACACTGATATCACCCGGGACTTCTAAACCTGCTCCATTAATCAAATTAATTGCCCCGAAAGCAGTGTAGTCATTAGCACAAAAAATTGCTGTAGGTCTCTCTTTTAAAGAAATTAACCTTTTAGCAGCAGAATAACCTCCCTTTTCACTATAATCACTCTTTTCAGTATATTCCTTTTTTATAGTGATACCCGCATCTTTTAATGCCGCTTTATAACCTGAAAACCTATCTTTTGCATCTTGCATATTTAGATCCCCTGTAATATGGGCAATCCTTTTATGATTTAGGCTTATGAGATATTTTGTCATAAGATGAGCACCCTGATAATTATCAATTATTACACAATCCAGATCTGTGTTCGGTATGATTACACTTATCAGTACAATAGGATACATTTTGGTTTGAAAACTATCCAAATATTTCTGGCTTATATTTCCAGAGGTTGAAAGGATTCCATCTGCCCTATATTCTAAAATATATTTAAAATAGTTATCAATTGCCTTTTCATTTTTGTTCTTCAGATTGATCAATAATATTCTATAACCCAGACTATCTGCCAGGCTTTCAACTCCTTCAACAATTTCTGGAAAGAATGGGTTTGTTATATCTTCAATAATTAAAGTAATAACATTTGACTTCTTCTTGGTAAGATTCCTTGCCATAATGTTAGGTATATAATCTAGTACTTTAATGGCATTTGCTATTTTCCTTTTCGTTTTTTCACTAACATATGGAACATTGTTTAGATACTTGGATACACAAGCCCTTGATACTCCGGCTTTTTTGGCAACGTCTTTAATAGTGATAGTCATTTTACCCACATCTTTTTTTATTATAATAGTAAATTAGTTTACTATATTATCCATTTTATTACAATAGTTATATTTGTAATTACATCTTCTACACGGAAACCCTGGTCGTAAGGATCAGGACCTTTCAATCCCACCGCTTAAAATCCTGGACATTTGCCGGAGATTCGTAGCAATAGTGGATACTTCTCTTATTTATATCTTGGTAATCAAAAATCAAATTCCTATAAATAGAAACCACTATACTGTTTTTTATTACATCTCCTCAAGACCTCCAGCTGACCTGTACATTGCTATTATATTCTCCATGGGAGTACCAGGCTGGATTGCGTGGGACGGTCCCAGTATTAGTCCGCCGTCAGGAAACAATCTTTGCCTCAGCCTTACTTCATCCTCTATCTGTCTGGGTGTTTCATTTATGAGTGTCTTCTGTACATCCATGGTACCGCAAAAGCATATATCTTTTCCGAACTCCATTGAAAGCTTTTCAATCTCCATATCTTTTGCCGAAGTCTGGACTACATC
>SDBS01003930.1_pt1 | contig 14586 bp, 13 predicted proteins | sample 2277091 | NCBI WGS metagenome assembly SDBS01 (sample SAMN10404972, study PRJNA504765) | marine sediment metagenome | isolation source: marine sediment core GS10_PC15, 163 cmbsf | place: Arctic Ocean: Southern Knipovich Ridge | collected 2010
TTCTGCTTCCTGAGAGCCAGGGCCGCCCCGGAGTCCACCACCAGCTTTCCTTTGGTGGAAAGACCGCTCAGCATCCAGCGTTGACGGCTCTCCAGATTGGTAGCGGTCGGCAGAAAGCGGGTGCCTATAGCCTCGCCCGCAGCCAGTCTGGGGATAATGTCCGGTTCTCTACCATCGGCGATGACCACCGTTACCCCGGAGGCGGTAGCCAGTTTGGCGGCTTCTATCTTGGTAACCATGCCGCCGGTACCGAGGTCGCCGGCACTGTCAACCGCCAGGTGCTCAATCTCTGAATCGATTCTGTCTACCTGCGTGATAAGACGGGCGTCAGGGTTACGATGCGGGTCGGCGGTATGCAGACCGGCAATATCGGTAAGCATCACTAGGAGGTCGGCATCAATCAGATTGGCTACCATAGCTGATAAGCTATCATTGTCCCCAAATCTGGCCTCCTCAATCTCGTCCACTGCCACCACGTCATTTTCATTAACAACACACACTACCCTGAGCTCCAGCAAAGCCAGGAGGGTATTGCGGGTGTTCAGATAGCCGGCGCGGTCGGCAAGGTCAGCCCGGGTCAGCAGTGCCTGGGCTACGGTAATATCGTGCTGGCCAAACAGTTGCTCGTAGACATTCATCAGCCGACTCTGCCCTGCCGAAGCCAGTACCTGTTTGAAAGGGATACCTCTAATCTTTTTGGTCAGACCCAGTTTGGCTCTGCCGGCAGCTATGGCTCCGGAGGTTACCACAAGCAACTCCAGTCCCTGCTCGTGCAATTGTGCCACCTGAGCAACCAGGCTTGACATCATGTCCTCATCCAGGTGGTTGCTACCACTGGTGAGCAGGCTGGTGCCAAACTTGGCCACTATTCGGTGATAGGATAGATTGGATTTTGCATGCTTGACTTTAGTCACTCGTCATCAACCTGGCTGGATTCATCTCATTATAGCATAACAGGCGAGAGCTGGTTGAACAAGGGGATTGTTCCTGTTACTCTTGATACGGAATGAACGAATCTCAGAGCCTCCGGTCTCGTCTGGTACTGCCGATTATCTCTGTGGTTACCTTCCTCGGCTTTCTTGACACCACCCTGCTGTTACCAATAATGTCCTTTTATGCTGCTGAGCTTAATGCTGGTCCTGGAATGGCTGGACTTATTATCGGCCTGTATTCCATGACCAATACCCCATTCAATATCCTGTTTGGTCGGTTGATTGACAGGGTGGGTCATAAGCTTCCTCTGGTTGTTGGGCTAATCGGCGACGCATTAAGCATGTTTCTTTATTCAGTGTGCCGTTTGCCGGTTCACCTGGGGCTTGTGCGAGCCTTTCACGGGATTAGTGGCGCCGTGGTGGGTCCGGCTACTATGTCAATCGTTGCCGATTACCCTGCTGGGACAAGGAAAGGCAGGGCGATGGGCTTCTACGGCATGTCTCTGGCGGCAGCTAACCTGTTGGGCTTCGGATTGAGCGGTGTTATCGTCTCCCGGCTGGGTTACAAGGTGCTTTTCTACTTCGGTACGGGGTTGCTGGTGGCGGGTACTGCGCTGAGCCTGTTATTGCCCGGCGGCAGGAAAGAGGTTGATAAGACTCAGGTCAAGCACAGCGGCGGTTTCAAACAGGTCAGGGACCTCATCAAACGGAAGGGGCTATTTGTTGCTTACTGCTCCATATTTGCCCAGTACTTCTCCTTTGGTGGCGTGGTTACATTACTGCCATTACATGTTGAGAGCATGGGAATGGAAGCCTTTGATGTCGGGATGCTGATGGCTACTTTTGCTGTCCTGTTCATTGTTGTCCAGTTTCCCAGCGGGGCGCTCTCTGATAGATTGGGGCGACTGCTGCCTACTGCTGCCGGTCTGGGCCTGGGAATAATCGCTCTGGTGGTATTACCTTCACTGGTAACCTTCCCGCTGCTTGCCGTGGTGATGGGACTGTACGGCCTTGCCTTCGGTGTAATCTTTCCTTCAATTTCAGCCCTGATTACTGACCATTCCCTTCCTGAAGAGCGCGGCATGGCGACTGGTGTCTTCCATGCCCTGCTTACTTCCGGGGTTGCCATCGGAGCACCGATAATGGGCTGGGTAGGAGAACTCGTCGGAATACAGCGGGGCCTGCTATTGACCCCGATTATTATGTTGCTGGCTCTGGCAGTAGCTCTGGTAGCGTTAAAACGCACCTAGTTTACCGGGTTATTGCCCCTGTGCTAGAATTCGTCTTAGGGCTAGGCCGTTTCGGCTAGCCCCGAAGGTGTTTGGAGAATACGATGGAGTTATTAGACCTGAGTCAACTTCTGCATCTGATTGAAGAGATGCCCGCTTATCGCCAGCTTCTCAGCGAGTTATTACAGCGGTCCAAAGATGATATAAGAGTGGGCGTGCTTGATGTTGCCAAGCCCTACCTCATCGCTGCTCTGTACCAGAGTCTGCACCTGCCGATGATGGTAGTCACGGCGCAACCGGAGACCGGCAAGAAGCTCTATGAGCAAATTCTGACCTGGCGCGGTTGCGGTCAGGTAATGCTGTTCCCGGAGCCGGATGCCCTGCCTCACGAACGTATCGCCTCAGGTACTCCGACAGAACTGGAAAGGCTCCAGGTGCTGTCTGCTCTGGCTGATCGGGTTGGAGAACAGAATGCTCCTTTAATTGTTGCCTCAGCTCCGGCACTTATGCAGAAGGTAACGCCGTATGGCGATTTCACTGCTGCCCACCATACTGTAGAGGTCGGATTGGATATTGAGCCATTTCACCTGCTGAGTCGGTGGGAAGGTATGGGATACAGATTAGAGAGCATTGTGGAAGTGCCCGGCACTGTCAGCCACCGTGGTGGCATCATAGATATCTACCCGTCAACCAGTGACCTGCCAGCCAGGCTTGAGTTCTTCGGTAATACCGTGGAAAGCATCCGTCTCTTTGACCCGGCAAGTCAGCGCTCACTGGGAGAAGAGTCTTCAATTACAGTTGGTCCGGCCACTGAATTATTGACACCTCTACTGAGCAGTAAATCGGAGCTTGAGACTCTTCTCAACAGTATTGACCTGACTGGTTGCAGCAACGACGTCAAACAGCAGTTCGAGAAGGAACTGACCATGCTGGTCAATAAACAACGACCGGCCAACATGCAGTTTTATGCCCCGCTGTTTAATGAAGACAGCATTCTGGATTACCTGCCGGAGAATGCCCTCTTAATACTTGATGAACCGCTTACCATCAGGCGAGCTATGGAAGACCTGGATACTAAAGCAGACGAGCTGCGTGCCGGGAAACTGGAAAGGGGAGAGCTGCCGTTTGATTTCCCCAGACCATATTTCGACTGGGCAGAGCTGGAACCGGAAATTGACAAAAGACGTAATCTGATGCTTACCGCCTGGGGTATTGCTGGCGGTGAGCAGTCCTACCAGCTGGACTTTGCCTCGGCGCCTAACTATGCCGGACAGCTGCCAACGCTTATCACAAAGGTTAAGCAGATGTTGCCCCAGGGACAGCGGCTGATTCTTGTCAGTCATCAGGCCAGCCGACTATCCGAGCTATTTGAGGAGGAGGACGTAATTGCGCCACCCCTTACTGAAATCAAGCAGATACCCCCGCACGGCTCGCTGACCTTGCTCCAGGGCTTGCTCGGTGGGGGTTGGGTTATGAACGGTGATACCTACCTGCTCACCGATGCGGAAATCTTTGGCTTTATCAAGCAACAACGCTTGCTGAAGAAACGACCGGTGCCACGCCACAAGCTTTTTGTTGACATAAAGCCAGGCGACTACGTGGTGCATGTTGAGCACGGGATTGCCAAATTCACCGGTTTTACCATGATGAGGACTGAGAACAGCGAGAAGGAATTTCTGGTGCTGCACTACGCCGCCGGTGACAGGCTCTATGTCCCTACCGACCAGATAGACAGGGTCGGGCGTTACATCGGGGGTACTGAGCAGCCGCCGGTGTTGAGTCGGCTGGGCACCCAGGAATGGGCGCGAACCAAGCAGAGGGTCAAGGAGTCGGTGGAGGAGGTGGCGCAGGAGTTACTGGCTCTTTATGCTGCACGGGAGGTCGTACCTGGCTTCACCTTTGCTCCTGATGCCCTGTGGCAGCGGGAACTTGAGGCATCCTTCCCTTACGTGGAGACCCCTGACCAGGTAGAGGTGCAGAAGCAGGTAAAAGAGGATATGCAGAATGCCAGACCTATGGACCGACTTGTCTGTGGGGATGTGGGCTACGGTAAGACCGAGGTTGCCATTCGTGCCGCCTTCAAGGCGGTGATGGACAATAAGCAGGTGGCGGTGCTGGTACCGACGACAGTGCTGGCCCAGCAGCATTTCGCCACCTTCAGTCAGCGGCTGGATGCCTTCCCGATAAGGGTAGAGGTATTGAGTCGGTTCCGGTCTCACAGAGAACAGCAGGATGTCCTTGACGGACTGGCAACTGGGAGGGTGGACATCTGCATCGGCACCCACCGACTGATACAGAAGGACGTGACATTCAAAGACCTGGGGTTGTTGATTATTGATGAGGAGCAGCGCTTCGGGGTCGCCCACAAGGAATATCTGAAGCAAATGAGGCAGGAGGTGGATGTTCTGACACTCAGCGCTACCCCCATCCCCCGTACCCTGCACATGTCTCTGGTGGGAGTAAGGGACATGAGCACCATGGAAACTCCGCCGGAAAACCGACTGCCAATTAAGACCTACGTTGCCGAGTATGATGAACGGCTAATCCGCGAGGCAATACTCAGGGAAATGGAACGGAACGGGCAGGTCTTCTTTGTGTACAATCGGGTGCAGTCTATCGCTATCGTCGCTGAGAGGCTGCGGTCGCTGGTGCCCGAGGCCAGAATAGTCATCGGTCACGGGCAGATGCCGGAGGGAGAGCTGGAGAGAGTGATGACCGAATTCCTTCAGGGTAAAAGCGATATCCTGGTGTGCACCACGATTATTGAATCGGGGATGGACATGCCCAACGTCAATACCATGATTGTCAACCGCGCCGATAAGTTCGGCCTGACCCAGCTTTATCAACTGCGGGGTCGGGTAGGGCGCGGTGCCAACCTTGCCTATGCCTACTTCCTCTACGACAGAGGGAAGAGCCTGACGCCGGTGGCGGAGAAGCGTCTGAGGACTATCTTTGAAGCCACCGAACTGGGCGCCGGCTTCGGTATTGCCATGAAGGACCTGGAAATCAGGGGGGCGGGGACACTGCTGGGGGTGAGGCAGAGCGGGCATATCAGCGCCGTTGGCTTTAACCTCTACTGCCAGTTGCTGGCCAGCGCCGTGGAGAAGGAGAAAGCCCGGCGGGCAGGCGTGCCTGAGGATGAGATAGAGCCTTCACAGCTACCGCCACCGGGTATCGACCTCCCCCTGCCGTCATTCATCCCCGAAGAATACGTCTCCGACCTCACCACCAGGTTAGACCTTTATCAGAAGATGGTGGCTCTCGGAGAAGAGGAAGAGATAAATGCTCTGACTCAGGAGTTTATTGATAGATTTGGCGCTTTACCCCCGGAGGTGGAGAACCTGCTCTACGCCGTAAAGATTAAGGCACTGGCGAGTAAAGCCGGTATTGAGTCCGTCTCCACCGAGCACGGGGAAATTGTGTTGAGGCTGTTTGACGGCATGCGGTTTGATAAGCAGAAATTGCAGCCTGTCCTGAGAGATGGCACAAAGGTAGGCGTGACCCAGCTCCGCCTCAACCCCAAACGACTGGGCAAGCAGTGGCAGAGGGTGCTGGAGGAGGTGTTGGAGAGGGTGGGGTGAGATATATGTTCCACTTGTAGGGTTGACAAGGTCCTAGATTAGTAGTATAGTAATTTTGTAATATATTAGAGGTAGCAGGTGAAGGTTGCTCGGACGGGTCGGTTCAAGAAAGCCTGGGGACAGCTAACTAAAGGAGAGCAAGCGTTGGCGCGGAAGGCTATTACAAACCTGGCCGGGAATATCCGATATCCCGCTCTGAGAGTGAAGAAGATTAAGGCGACTGAAAACATCTGGGAGGCTAGAGTAAGCCGTTCGTTGAGAATAACTTTCCAAATCGAGGGTAATGCGATTATTCTGCGGAACATAGGACACCATAATGAAACGCTGGGGCGTCCATAGAGGAGGCAAGAAAATGTCGGCATATAGTAAGGTTACGAGACATGGACAGGTAACTTTATCGGCTTCTGTCCGTAAGGAACTTGGCATAGAGGAAGGAGACCTTGTAGAGGTTATGGTGGAGGATGATAGGGCTGTTCTCGTGCCGAAGAAGCTCATCGACAAGAGCCAGGCTTACTTCTGGACAAAGGAATGGCAAGATGCTGAAAGGGAAGCCAGTGAAGATATCAAGGCAGGCCGAGTTAAGACCTTTGAAACAGTTGAGGAGCTTGCAGAGGATTTGGAACAAGGGTAGGTATCACCCAGCTCCGCCTCAACCCCAAACGACTGGGCAAGCAGTGATGGGGAAGATAACATAATGTGGTATAATGACTCTTAGCATTAGATGAGGAGGTGAAGAATAGGAAATGTCTTCACAGGTGGAGAGCATGCTTGATCGAGCTGATGAGCTACTTAGAGCGCTGGAAGATGAATACAATGCTTGCCTACAGACTCATAATGTAACTGAACGATCCAGAAATCTCACTCATGAGGTGCTGGAGAAGTTAAGAAACACACTTGACCACACGATGAGAATAGGCTGGGAGAAATACATCGCACCAACTCTGTCCAAGCAGGAAATCAAGCGTGCACGTGTTTATTTTCCGATTGCGGATGATTTAAATTCTTTTCAGTCAATCTTTGGACGAGGAGGTATGGGAAACCTCCACAAAGCTCACAAGGATGCCCATGACTTTCTGTTGAAGAAACAACCGTTTTCGTCCGAAGAAAACCAATGGCTCGGCATCTTAGCGCAGATTACGGCGGAAGGGAAGCATGTTCGACTAACACCACAGAAACGCATAGAGACTCGCCGAATAAAGGTTTCCAGAGGTGAGGGTAGTAATGTATCTTGGGATCCATCCTCAGTGAGGTTTGGGGCAGGAGTCAGCGTAGTAGGTGCACCTGTTGATCCGAATACTCAACGGATTGTTCCAACTCCTGGGGTTACTGAGCAAGTGGAGGTGTGGGTTTCCTTTATCTTCGACGATTACGGGGTTAATGCACTCGGCTTCTGTAAGGAAGCATGTCAGAAAACACGTGCACTTATACAAGAGATGCTCAACGTTCTTTAGATGTAGGATAAGGTAGGGCAAGAGAGCCTTCACTGCTCTTTCTCCTCCCTACTCCCCCCGTGAAACAAACTCTTTGATTCTGCGCTCCAAGACGCGGCGCTCAAGCAGGACGCGGCGCTGGCACTTGAGGCACCTGATGCCAATATCAGCGCCCAGCCTGACTACCTGCCACTCGTAGCTGCCGCAGGGGTGCTTCTTCTTGAGACGGACGACATCACCCAGCTTTATCTCTAAGACCATTTCCCTACGATATGGCGGTATGCCGGTTAATCTCGTCTCGGAGTGTTGAGGCGGCGCGCCGGGCGGCTTCGGGGAAGTCCTTTTCACGGGAGGCGTAGATAATCTGTCGTGACGAGTTGATGATTATTCCCTTTCCCTGGGCATCGACTCCGTAGCGGACTGCCAGTGCCAGGTCGCCCCCCTGGGCACCAACGCCCGGTATCAGGATAGGCATGTCGGGGTGATTCTGCCTGATTGTCTTTAACTCTTCGGGATAGGTGGCGCCAACCACCAGCCCGATGTTACCGCAGGTATTCCACTGGCTGGCTTTGGCGGCTACTATCTCAAACAGGGGGCGGGAGCCGGACTGCGTCTCACAGTGCAGCGACTGAAAATCAACGGCACCGGCGTTTGATGTTCGGCACAGAATGAACACCCCTTTTTCGCGGTACTGAATGAAGGGTTCCAGTGAATCGAAACCGAGGTAGGGGCTGACCGTGCTGGCATCAAAGCCGAAGTTGTCAAAAAGAGTCTTGGCATAGGCTTTGGCCGTATTACCAATATCGCCCCGTTTGGCGTCGGCGATTACCGGGATGTCATCGGGGATATAGTCAACCGTCTGCTTCAGGGCATCCAGCCCCTCGTTGCCCAGGACTTCATAGAAAGCCAGGTTCGGCTTGTAGGCGCATACCAGGTCGGCGGTGGCGTCGATAATTGCCCTGTTGAATTCAAAGATGCCCACCTTGTCTGGCATGCGCGCCGGGTCAACATCCAGCCCGACGCAAAGCAGGCTCTTGTTCTTCTGTACTGCCTGGTTCAGCTTTGTAACGAAATCCATGCGCGCTCCTCTACGATACGACTACCTGATAATATCAATCCACTGGCGCAGCGTCAAGCATCGTTGACTTCATTACTGGACTCCACTAATATTAAATCGTGAAGCAAATGGAAAGGGGAGAAAAGTGTCGGACAGCGGAAAGGGGACATCACGGGAAATACCTGCGCAGGTTTCCGAAGAGACACTGAAAGCAGACCTGGAGAACTACCGGCAGAAGGCTTTACAGCTCGGCGCCTCCGAGGTTGTGGCGATACCTGCCGACTGGGTCCAGGTGGATGAGCGGGTACGGCTGAAGTGCGCTATGCCCCCCTGTCCTAACTACAATCGCTGTAGTAACTGTCCACCCTACACCCCTGAACCGGAGTATATGCGTAAGGCGCTTGGCCGGTACAGCCGGGCAATACTCTTCAAGAATGATGTGCCTCCTGCTGATTTTGCTGATGTTAGCCGGTATTATCCGCACGGGCAGAAACACCAGAGGAAGACCGGTGAAATTGCTGCCGGGGTTGAAGTCGCCGCTTTTGCCGATGGCTACTATTTTGCCCTGGGTTTTGGTGCCGGGGGGTGTCGGGATACAATGTGTAACGGTGGGCTGTGCCAGATGCTGGATAGCGGGCGCTGTCCGCATATCCTGAGGGCCCGTCCGTCAATGGAGGGGGTGGGCATTGATGTCTTTGACCTGGTTAACCGGGTCGGCTGGACTGTATATCCTATTTATAAGAATGTTGACCCCGAACTGGTCCCCTGTGCTGTATCGGTGGGAATTGTCTTTATCCATTAGCTCTGGTAATTAATGGTATGACTGGCAAATAGATGGAAGGGGGCTACCGATGGCAAAGGATATAATTGATTTGCTGGAGGACTATATTCCGGCAGATGACCCGAAGAAGTGGGCAAAGCTGTCCAGCACGGTGGAATCACGCCGGCTGGAGCTTATGCTGCTCAAGGAGATACTGCTGGAGCTGAGAGAACTGAAAAAAACCCGCCAGGGATAGCCTGGCTGGTGAATTGGTGAGTCTGGCGTGGAAATGAATCAGATTGGGAGTTGATGTATTGTTATGCCTGATAAAGTAAAAATCGCAGCGGTTCAGATAGACCCTAAGATTACTAAAAACAGCAAGAATCTTGAGAAGATAGTGCTGGAAACGAGAGCTGCGGCTGAGAATGGTGCCGAGCTAATAGTGTTTCCGGAGTGTGCTCTAACAGGCTACGTATTTTCAAGTCGGGAAGAAGCTATTCCGTTCATGGAGAGTATCCCCGGTGCCAGCACCGACCGGTTAACAGCCTGCTGTAAGGAACTTGGCGTCCATGTTGTTTACGGTCTATTAGAGAAAGATAACGATAAGTGCTACAATGCGGCGGTTTTGATCGGGCCGGAGGGTCTAATTGGTAAGTACCGAAAGAACCATCTCCCGTTTCTGGGTATTGACCGTTTTATGGACCCCGGTGATGAGCCGTTCTGCGTGCACCAGACACCGATAGGTAATATCGGCCTTCACATTTGCTACGACTGCAATTTTCCTGAGTCTGCCCGGGTGATGACCTTGATGGGGGCAGACATAATAGTCTTGCCCACTAACTGGCCAAATGGTAGGGGGATAGTAGCCACGCACCTGGTTATCACCCGTGCCTATGAGAACAGGGTTCACGTTGTGGCTGTGGACCGTGTTGGCCATGAACGTGGCACGCCGTTTATCGGATGCAGCCAGATTATCAGTGCCGCAGGGAGAACCCTTGTTGAAGCTAGTACTGATAAAGAAGAGACTATCTATGCTGAAGTGAGCCTGGCGGAGGCAAGGCAGAAGCATATCGTTATCAAACCCGGTGAGTTCGAACTGGACTTCATCCGCGACCGACGGCCGGAATTGTACGGCGAGCTTGTCAGAAAGAAGACCTGACCCGGAGATTAAGCCATCTCCAGAGCAGACAATAGAAGGGGAGCCCGGCTCCCCTTTTTACTCTCCTTTTCCTCGTGGAGAAGGTTGCGACAGCAGGTTATAAATTGACTTCATCTTACGGCATTGGTAACATTGGGTAGGAGCAAAAAATGAGTAGCAGACTTCCTCTATTTCCGGTAAATACTGAGGTGAATAGCCAGGGTCATCTTGTCATTGGCGGCTGCGATACCGTGGGTCTGGCCGCCGAATTCGGCACGCCCTTATATCTCTTTGATGAACCTGGCATACGTGGCAAGTGCCGGGAGTTCAGGGAAGAATTTGGCAAGCGCTACGCCGATACCACCGTTGTGTACTCCTGTAAGGCTTTCATAAACAAGGCTCTGACACTCCTCTTTATGGAGGAGGGGTTGGGGCTGGATGTTGTCTCCGGCGGAGAGATTGGTATCGTTCAGTCGGCTGGTTTCCCTATGGATAGGGTTTATTTCCCCGGCAACAATAAGTCGGCTGAGGAACTTATTTTAGCTCTGGAGTCGGGTGTGGGACGCATAGTGGTAGACAACTTCCATGAGCTTAAAATGCTGGGTGAGATAGCCAGGGAGAAAGACTGTATACCTGATATATTGCTGCGCATTTCACCCGGGGTAGACCCCCACACCCATCAGTATCTTGCTACCGGCATTATTGACAGCAAGTTCGGTATCCCTATGGTTCTTGGTGAGAAGGCAGTGGCAACCGCTATGTCTATGCCCGAACTTAACCTGGTGGGACTGCATTTTCATATCGGCTCCCAGATAGCTGAGGTCGAGCCATATCAAGAGTCTGTCAAGGCGGTACTCAGCCTGGCCGCTGAAATGAAAGAGAAATACAGCTTTGAACTCAGGGAACTGGACGTTGGTGGTGGGTTTGCTGTTCAGTATACTCTGGATTCTCCGGTGCCGCCTGTCTCCGCCTATGCCGAAGCGATAGTGTCCAACATTGTTACGCAGTGCCGGCAGCTAAAGTTGGAACCGCCGCGTCTCGTGATTGAACCGGGCAGGTCGATGGTGGCGCAGTCCGGAGTGGCGCTATATACGGTGGGGGTAATCAAGGACGTACCGGGTGTCAGGTGCTATGTCTCCGTGGATGGGGGCATGGCTGACAATATCCGCCCTGCTCTCTATCAGGCGAGACATGAAGCGGTGGTTGCCAACAAGGCAACTGCTAAAGACACCGACAAGGTGACTATTGCCGGTAAATTCTGTGAATCCGGTGATATTCTAATATGGGACATCAGTCTGCCTTCACTTGTGCCCGGTGATGTTCTGGCAGTGGCCGGATGTGGTGCCTATTGCCTGACGGAGGCGATGAACTATAACGCCTCGTATAAGCCGCCGATTATTCTGGTCAAGGAGGGCAAGGCACGCCCTATCCGGCGCCGGGAAACACTGGAAGACCTGACCCGGTGTGATATAGTCTAGGTTCGCTTACTTGGGGAAGATTGAAGGGGCGAAGCCCCTTCAGAACCTCTAGATTTGAGGTTATGATTAAGGAGAATCTCGGATGTGGGAGGTAGTCGGTCAAACCATGGCTTTGTCTCTGCTCCAGCGCAGTCTGGAGGGGGATTCTCTGGCCCATGCCTATCTTTTTATTGGTCCTGCTCACGTGGGCAAGATGACACTGGCTCTTAATCTGGCTCAGGCGTTGAACTGCGAGGGTACTGAGCCTCCCTGTGGTGAGTGCATATCCTGCCAGAAAATAGCTTCAGCCAAGCATGCCGACGTTCAGGTGATTGACTTAAGCAGCAACGGAGAGTCAGAAGAGGCGAAATCTCGCAAAGAAATCAGTATTAACCAAGTGAGGGAGATGCAGCACTCGGCTTCTTTAGCTCCATTTGAGGGCAAGTATAGGGTATTCATTATTGATGGTGCTGAGCAATTTTCAATCGAGGCTGCTAATTGTATGCTGAAGACTCTGGAAGAGCCGGTGGGCAGGGTAGTCTTTATATTACTGACCGTGAATGAGAGTCTTTTACCGGCGACAGTTGTTTCTCGCTGCCAGCGGGTGGAGTTGGTACCTCTGGCGGCCGGTGAAGTAGAGACGGCTCTGAAGGACAGATGGGGTGTTGAACCGCAGAAGGCAACACTTCTCGCCAGACTTTCTGAAGGCTGCCTCGGTTGGGCGGTTATCGCAGCACGTGATGACGGTCTGCTTCAGCAACGTGCCGAGTGGCTGGATGGGTTACTTGATGTTATTGACGCTGATTGTGAGCAGCGTTTTGCCTATGTTGCCCGGTTAGTAGACAGGTTTAGTCAAAACAGGGGATTGGTTCAGGAGAGGCTGGACTTGTGGCTTGATTGGTGGCGTGATATGTTACTGGTAAAGGTGAATTGTGGTGATGCTATCACCAATGTTGACCGGTCAACCACGCTTGCTGAGATGGCAGAGGAGTATAGCCTGGCTCAAATAAGGTCCTTTATTGATAATATTCGGGTGGCTGGTGAACAGCTTAAGCTGAATGCCAATCCGCAACTGGCATTGGAGGTACTGATGCTCAGTATACCCGAGAAGGTTAAAGTAGTAGGGAATACCGCTCTGTAATTTGAGGTAGAGATGACTGATATTGTTGGGGTACGATTTAAGAGGGCCGGCAGGATATATTACTTCGACCCGGCGGACATAGAGTTAGAGGTAAACGACAGTGTGGTGGTGGAGACGAGTCGTGGCCAGGAAGTTGGATTTGTCGCCATTGCCCCCAAGCAGGTGTTGGCCAGTGAGGTAACCAGACCTTTGAAGCCGGTATTGCGTAAGGCAGAGCCTGAAGAGATTGAAGGTGCTCAGGAATCTGAGGACAAGGAAAGGGAGGCTCTGGTTGAATGTGGTCGGATGATTACTGAGTTGGACCTGCCAATGAAGTTGCTGTCTGCTGAATACAGCCTTGATGGCAAGCACCTTACCTTTTTCTTCAGTGCTGCGGAGAGGGTTGATTTTCGAAAACTGGTTCGGGAACTGGCGGACCGTTTTAAGACACGGGTGGAGCTGCGGCAGGTGGGAGCCAGGGATGAAGCGAAGCTGATAGGCGGTTTCGGCAGGTGTGGGCGTCCTCTATGTTGTAGCAGTTTCTTATGCGAGTTTGCTCCGATATCTATTAAAATGGCTAAGGAGCAGGGCTTACCCCTCAACCCGATGAAGATATCAGGTGTTTGTGGTCGCTTGCTGTGCTGCCTGGCCTACGAAAATGAGCAGTACCGCGAAATGAAGGGAAAATTGCCCAAGGAAGGCCAGCGAGTCTCCACGGCTATGGGGACAGCTCGTGTGGTGGGGAGCAATCCACTGAAGGAAACGGTTCTGGTTGAGCTGGAGAGCGAGGTGAGTGTCGAGTTGCCTCTCAGTGAGATTACTGTTGAAGACTAGCACCTGCAGGTAAGGTTGGCAAACAGTTCTACTGAGGGAGGTATCTCTGCCATTCATCTCTGGTCTGCAGGTAGTGGCTGGGGATGTAGAAAAGTCGGCCACCACGTGGTTGCGAAGGAGAATGCTTTAATCTCATTCCGGCCTCTTCAGGGGTTTTACCAGCCTTACGACGATTGCAGGCTATGCAGGCACTGACCACGTTTTCCCAGGTATGCTGACCACCCCGGTATCTGGGGACAACGTGGTCTAAGGTAAGGTTCTGCGTTTCCCTCCCGCAATACTGGCAGGTGTGGTGGTCACGGTTGAAAATCTCAAGGCGAGTCAGCTTTCTCTCAGACCGGAAGGGGCGCTTCACCAGATAGGGAAGGCGGATTACCGAAGGCACCGGGAAATCATGGCTGGCCGAGTGAATAAGACCCACGCCATTTTCCAGCATCTCGGCCTTTCTCTGGTAGAGTAAAACTACCGCACGGCGGACCCGGCAGACGTTAAGCGGCTCATAGTTTTGATTTAGCACCAGGACGGGAAGGTTTATCATTGTTGAATCTTCTTTCTGTACTAGAAACAGCCTATTTTACTAAAGAATCTCTGGATGTGCAAACTTCGGCTGCTTCTTAGTCTCCGCGACCTTTCTTGCCGTCACGAGATGACCTTCTCTGATTCGGCCGGTCCGCGCGGTAATGAGGAGCCATGATATTGAATGAGATACTTATTTTGGTATCGGCCAGTCTGGAGCTGATACGGTTCTCGATTTCTTCTAACGAACAGTTAGTGGTAATCACAGTGGGTAGGCGGGCATTGTAGCGGTGGTTAATAATCTGGTAGAGCTTCTCCTGAGCCCACGGGCTGGATGTCTGCGCACCAAAATCATCCAGAATGAGTAATGGCGCGCTCTTGACACTTTCAAAGAACTGGTCATAGGATATTTTGCTCTCCGGGCTGAAGGTAGAACGCAGGTGGTCGAGGAAGTCCGGCACCACGAGGAATACGGCTGGTTTCTTATTTTGATAACAGTAATTAACGATAGCGGCGGCCAGGTGAGTCTTAC
>SDBS01003933.1_pt1 | contig 14580 bp, 9 predicted proteins | sample 2277091 | NCBI WGS metagenome assembly SDBS01 (sample SAMN10404972, study PRJNA504765) | marine sediment metagenome | isolation source: marine sediment core GS10_PC15, 163 cmbsf | place: Arctic Ocean: Southern Knipovich Ridge | collected 2010
TTACTGCCCAATCTTCGTCAGGTTCAGTAGATTTTAATCCTTTCAGCTTATCAGCTACTTTCCATTCGGTACCTATTACTTTTAATCTAACCAAAATATATCCTCTATAATAAATTTTTACTCACCTTTTATTTTATAATTTCAATTTACTTTATTACCAATAAATTTCTTTTAATTCTTTATGAAACTCGTCTAAGGATTTAACAACTAGTGGTTTCTCACGCACTTTTTCAATAGCATCAATTACAGCTTTAGCCAATTGTAAATTTATAAGAACAGGTATATTATAATCCACAGCCATCCTCCTGATTTTATATTCATCCTCGATGACTCTCCTGAATTTCTCCTCAACCGTAGTCGGTAGTGGTATGTTAATCACCATATCAATATTCCCTGTCTGCATACATTCCATTATATTTGGCTCTTGACCGACCTCATGAACTTTATATAAGCGTACTGCGTCAATACCGTTCTCTTTCAATGCTATTGCTGTATTCTCTGTAGCAAAAATAGTGAAACCTAAAGAGATGATTTTTTTCGCCAATGGAATCATCTCTCTTTTTTGTTCTTCTCCACCTATTGATATAAGTATGTTACCACCATCCACAGGGATGTATTGTTCCGCAGCCTCCAAGGCCTTCATCAAGGCACTTGGAAAATCATCATCAATTATTGCTGTTTCGCCTGTAGAATTCATCTCAACAGAGAGAATTGGGTCTGCATCATCTAGCCGCATGAAAGAGAACATAGGAGATTTTACTCCAACAAAATTACCATAGGGTAAAGTTAATAGTCTTTCGGGGATTTTGTTTCCCATCAAAACTTCCGCCACTAATCTCATTAAGTTTATTCCTCTTACTTTAGACACATAAGGCATGCTTCTACTAGAACGTAAATTACACTCAATGACGAATACTTGCTCGTTTTTAACCAAGTACTGCACATTAAAAGGTCCTTTAATTTTCAGTGCGATCGCTATTCTTTTTGTATAATCTTCAATTTGAGATTTCACATTATCAGAGATTGTCTGGGGAGGAATTGCCATAGTAGCATCACCTGAATGTACTCCAGCGTTTTCTATATGTTCAATTATAGCCCCAATGAGTACATTCTCGCCGTCACATACTCCATCACACTCCACTTCAAGAGATTCTGTAAAAAATTTTGTTATTACGACGGGATATTCACTAGATACCGCTGCCGCTAAGTCAAGTGTGTCATTTAAGGTTTTCTCATCGTAAGAAACTCTCATAGCAGCTCCGCTTAATACGTATGAAGGTCTCACTAGTACCGGATAGCTTACTTTTTTAGCGAAATTAAGTGCCTCTTCATTAGTAGTTAGCATAGCCCATTCTGGTTGATTTATTTCCAGTTGATCTAATAAAGAACTAAACTTTGATCTGTCTTCGGCCATATCAATTCGAGAGCCATGGGTCCCTAATATATTAATACCTGCCTTACGGTAAGATTCCGAATATTTGGCAAATTTAGCAGCAAGGTTCTGAGCGATTTGACCACCCGCACTCAAAACGATTCCATAAGCCTTTTCAAGTTCACAGATGTCTAAGACTCTTTCGCCAGATAACTCTTCGAAATAGAGCCTATCGGAGACATCATAATCCGTACTAACTGTTTCAGGGTTATAGTTAATTATAATAGCCATATCAACACCTAATTTCTGTAAACCCCATAAGCAATTTACAGAACCCCAATCAAATTCGCAGCTGGAGCCTATTCGATATGTTCCACAGCCTAAAACGATAATCTTTTTAAGATTTTGCTTTTCTTCGTCAACATAATCTATATCATGTTTATTACCCCAATAAGTAAGGTATAAATAATTGCGCTTGGGCACACATTGCCCTGCTAATGTATCAATTTGCTTTACATAAGGAACGATATTATATCTTTTTCTTAACCTTCTTATAGTGGGAGTATCTAACCCAATTATCTTTGCTATTTGCCCATCCGAAAATCCATAACGTTTAGCTCTTAGGAGATGATATTGCTTCTCTTCATCAGAAGAACCGAGAAAGTCTAGGTCCATTAAATCTTGTTCAATATTGATAATATTCTTTAATTTATATAGAAACCATTTATCCACCATGGACTTTTCATAGATCTCATCAATGGAGATTCCTCTTTTAATCGCCTCGCCAATTCTTAGAAATCTTAAATCAGTTGGATTCCTCAATTCATACTTTAATTCATTGATGTCTTCAATAGGTTTTAGATCATTTGCAACAAATCCCTTCAATCCTATATCAAGCATCCGAATCGCTTTTTGTATTACTTCTTCAAAATTTCGTCCTATACTCATACACTCGCCCACACCCTTCATTTGTGGCCCGATACGCCTATCAACTTTCTCAAATTTAGTAAGATCCCATCGAGGGTACTTTAAAACCATGTAGTCCGTAGCGGGTTCGAAGTTCGCCGTAGTTTTTAGCGTAATTTGGTTCTTTAATTCGGGTAAAGTGTATCCTATCGCTACTTTAGCAGCAATATATGCTAGAGGATATCCTGTAGCCTTTGATGCAAGAGCCGACGATCTTGATAATCGAGCATTAATTTCGATTGCTCTAAACTCTTTGCTTTTCGGATCTAGAGCCCATTGAATGTTACATTCGCCAACAACGCCCACACCTCTTGTTGCTCGAATAGAAGCAGAGCGTAATAATTGTAATTCATCATCAGGTAACGTTTGAGCGGGAGCCATAACTATGCTATCTCCCGTATGAATGCCACACGGATCTACATTTTCCATGCTACAATTAATAAAACAATTGTCATCTGCATCTCTAAGAATTTCGAATTCAATTTCCTTCCAACCCCAAACACTTTCTTCAATTAGAATTTGGCTTATTCTCGACTGAGCTAAGCCTCTCTTTGCCATTCTCTCAAATTGTTCCCAGTTGTGTATAATACCAGAACCTTTACCACCTAAGACATAAGCAACTCTCAACATTAAAGGAAATCCAAGCTCTTCGGCCATTTCTTTAGCTTCTTTATAAGAATTGACAGCTTTACTTTTACAAACAGGACAATCTGCTTCAGCCATTGCCTTGACAAATAAGTTTCTGTCTTCAGTGGCCTCTATTGCCTTTATGGGAGTTCCTAAAACTTTGATATTATATTTTTCTAAGATTCCTGCCTCATGCAGTTCAACAGCCACATTTAGGCCGGTTTGACCACCAAAAGAAGTGCAAATTCCATCAGGTCTTTCTTTTTTAATAATTTCTTCAACATATCTCACGTTAATTGGCTGCAAATATACCTTATCAGCCATCTGTGGATCTGTCTGGATCGTCGCTATATTTGGATTAACTAATATTGTTTCGATCCCTTCTTGATTTAAGGCCTTAAGTACTTGGCTTCCACTATAGTCAAATTCCCCTGCTTGTCCAATTCTTACAGCACCAGAGCCTAATATTAGAACTTTCTTTAATGATTTATCTAAAGGCATCTTGTTATACCTCCATTAATTTAATAAATTTATTAAAAATCATTTCCTTCATGTCTAATGCTCCGGGTGATGCTTCAGGGTTGAAGCCCACTGAGAAAATAGGTTTGCTCTCATGAATAAGCCCTTCATTTGTATCGTCATCTTTATCATGGAAATATTGCTTAAATCCTCCCTTTTCTACATCTTTCAGACAAAATGCATGGTTTTGAAATGTTATATAACAATGTCCAGTGGCACTTTCAACAGTTGTCCTGCCTCCTCTATGTTCTGCAGTTAATTTATAATAATCTGCATCCGCTGCTAATCCTATTAAAACATTCCCTAATCCAATTCCCATAGTAGGAATGTTATTTTCAATAATCTTTTTAATAGAACTAATACTATCGTTTAGAAAGGAAGGATTTCCCGGACCATTTGATACTAAAATCCCATTAGGTTTTAATTCCATTATCCTTTCATAAGAAGAATTATGTGGCACTATTACTACTTCACACGCTTTAGCAAGTAATGTTCTTATAATATTATTTTTAACGCCTAAATCAATTATCACAACTTTACTCTGTGGATTTTGAGGAGTATATGTAACAATTTTTTTAACTGAAACCTGATCAGTTAAGTTCATTTGGCTTGGATCTTCAACATTTCTTAATTCTTCCTCTAGTTTCTCAATATCAGGATTCTCTCCCTTATTAAATGTTTGTAACAAAACAGTTTGGCTTCCTTTTTCAACTAACATTTGAGTTAACATTCTAGTGTCAATCCATTGGATACCGGGGATTCCTTCTTCAATCATCCAGTCTTCCAGAGTCCGAACACTTTCATAATGGTGTGGAGTTCCACAGTATTCGTTAACAATCATACCACTCAAGTGAGTTTTATTTGATTCAAATTTTTTTAAAATTCCATAGTTATCCTTATCCTTGGCTGGAACACCAAAATTTCCTATACATGGATATGTAAATAGAACGATCTTGTCACTATATGTCGGGTCTGTTAATATTTCGACATAACCTGAGCCAGGAATACATATGAAAGTCATTTCACCTACAACTTTATTTGTAGCACCAAAACTTATTCCCTCAAAAAAAGTTCCATCTTGAAACATTAATATGGCTTGTCTTTCATTTTTATAAATCATAACAATTAGTAAGTGAGATTATTTGTATTGATTTTTATATAATAAGTATAAACTATTATAATTTGTTATATTGAGTTAATAATCTGCTAATATGTGAAATTTCAAATAAAAAGATAAATATCAAAAAAGAATTACCAATAGACTTCTTTCAATGTTTCATGGTATTCGTTGAGGGATTTTATTGATAAGTCTTTCCTTCGAATCTTTTCAATCGCGTTTATTATTGCCTTCGCTAATTCTAAATTTATTATAACTGGTATATTGAAATCTACAGCCGTCCTCCTTATTTTATATTCATCTTCCATTATAGTTCGGAACTTTTCTTCAACTGTAGTAGGGAGAGGTATATTAATAACTAAATCTATAGCACCATTTTGTAAGCATCCCATAATATTTGGCTCCATGTTGTATTCATGGACTTTATATAATTTGACTGCGTAAATACCACTATTTTTTAGTGCTAAAGCAGTATCTTTAGTTGCGAAAATTGTAAATCCTAATTTTTTAAGTTTCTTTGCTAAAGGAATGACTTGTTTCTTCAAATCTTCTCCACCAACAGAAATCAATACATTACCTCCATTAATAGGAATATTAATTTCAGTTGATTCGAGAGCCTTCATTAAGGCTTCGGGAAAGTCTTCTCCTATACATGCACATTCTCCTGTTGAACTCATTTCAACTGTGAGTAACACATCTGCTTTATCTAAACGCATGAATGAGAACATTGGAGCTTTTACGGAAACAAATCTTCCATACGGTAAACTTAGAAGCCTTTCTGGTATTTTATTGCCCATGAAGACCTCGGCAGCAAGTCTCATCAAATTGATTCCACGCGTTTTTGAAACAAATGGCATGCTTCGGCTTGAACGTAGATTGCATTCAATAACGTATAGTACTTCATTTTTAACTAAATATTGAACATTGAAAGGACCAACTATTTTTAAGGCTATGGCAATTTTTTTGGTATAATCCTCAATTTTTTTAATTACATTAAGTGAAATTGTTTGAGGAGGAATAACCATTGTAGCGTCTCCTGAATGTGTTCCAGCGTTTTCAATATGTTCTACAATAGCACCGATAAAAACTTTCTCTCCATCACAAACACCATCACATTCTACTTCTCTGGAATCAGTAAAAAATTTGGTAATCACGACAGGATACTCTTTTGAAACTGCAGCTGCAAGATCAAGAGTATCCATTAATGTCTTTTCGTCATATGATACTCTCATTGCAGCTCCACTTAGTACATATGATGGCCTAACTAAAATTGGATATCCTACTTTTTTAGCGAAATTCAGTGCTTCTTCTTTTTTAGTAAGCGTACTCCATTGAGGTTGCTTAATATCTAGTTGATCAAGAAGATTACTGAATTTAGCTCTATCTTCTGCCATATCAATTCGTGATCCATGAGTCCCTAAAATATTTAAATTTACTTTTCTAAAAAATTCTGAATATTTTGAAAACTTAGCAGCAAGATTCTGGGCTATTTGACCTCCAACCGATACAACAATACCATCCGCTTTCTCGAGTTCAGCAATATCAAGAACCCTTTCACCTGATAACTCTTCAAAATACAATTTATCGCTTACATCGTAATCAGTACTAACTGTTTCAGGATTGTAATTTATCATGATAGCCTGATCAATCCCCAACCTTTTCAATCCCCATAGACAATTGACAGATCCCCAATCAAATTCTACGGATGCTCCAATTCTGTAAGTACCCGAGCCCAAGACGATGATTTTTCTTAAATTCTCTTCATTTTCAAAATCTATATCATGTTCCGAGGCAGCATAAGTAAGATAAAGATAATTGGTAATAGCCGGCCATTCTGCTGCGAGTGTATCAATTCTCTTTACATAAGGTCTAATATTATACTTACTTCTTAGAATCCTTCTTATAATAATTAAGTCTACTCCCATTATTTTTGCGATTTGCCCGTCGGAAAATCCAAAACGTTTAGCTCTTTCAAACCAATATATTTTATCATTGTCGTTTGATGCTAGAAAATCTAAATTATTCAGTTTCCCTTCAATTTCGACGATATGCTTTAATTTATATAAAAACCATTTATCAACACGAGATAAATTGTAAATTTCATCAATCGATAAACCTCTTTTAATTGCTTCAGCTATTCGAAATACTCTTAAATCGGTTGGATTACTAAGATCATATTTTAATTCGTTAATGTCTTCAATAGGTTCAATCTCATTCCCTACCAATCCTTTCATCCCTATATCTAGCATTCTTGTAGCTTTTTGAAGAACCTCTTCAAAAGTTCTTCCAATTGCCATTACTTCCCCAACACTTTTCATGGAACTTGTTATTCTCTTATCTATTTTACTGAATTTAGTTAAATCCCATCTTGGAATTTTTAGTACTAAATAATCTAATGCGGGTTCAAAGCACGCAGTTGTAATACCAGTAATTTTGTTTTTGAGTTCTGGTAAAGTATAACCAATTGCCAATTTAGCAGCTATGTAAGCTAATGGATATCCCGTAGCTTTCGATGCTAAAGCAGAAGATCTGGAGAGGCGAGCGTTCACTTCTATCGCCCGAAATTCTTTTGAAAATGGATCTAATCCATATTGAATATTACATTCGCCAATGATTCCAAGGTTTCGGATAACGCGGATAGACGCAGAGCGAAGCATTTGATATTCTTCGTTAGTAAGTGTTTGTGAAGGAGCGACTACTATGCTTTCTCCTGTATGAATTCCGACGGGGTCAAAATTCTCCATATTACAGTTAATGAAACAGTTATCCTCGGCATCTCTTACAACTTCATATTCAATTTCCTTCCAGCCCCATATACTCTCTTCTATTAAAACTTGATTGATCCTTGATTGTGCTAGGCCTTTTTTAACCATTTTTTCAAATTTCTTCATATTGCTAACAATTCCCGAACCCCTCCCTCCTAATGTATATGCAACTCTAATCATTAAGGGAAATCCGATTTCTTTTGCTACTATAAGTGCCTCTTGATATGAAGTTACTGCTTTATTTTTGCACACCTTCACTTTGGAATCATTCATTGCTTTAACAAATAAATCTCGGTCTTCTGTAGTTTCGATTGCCTCAATTGGTGTACCTAAAACTCTTACATTATATTTTTCTAATATTCCTGCTTCTTTTAATTCAACACCAACATTTAATGCTGTCTGACCGCCGAATGCTAATAAAATTCCATCGGGTCTTTCTTTTTTGATTATTTTTTCAACATATTTGACATTTATTGGCAGCAGATAAACTCTATCTGATAGTTCCGGATCTGTTTGTATAGTTGCTATATTTGGGTTTATAAGAATTGTTTCAATACCTTCTTCTTTTAATGCTTTAAGAACTTGAGACCCACTGTAGTCAAACTCACCGGCCTGCCCTATTCGAATTCCGCCTGAACCTAAAATCAATGCTTTTTTGATCATTTTATCCAGTGGCATAATACTAAAGCTCCATTAGCTCAATAAATTTATCAAATAAATATAAAGAGTCCAAAGGTCCTGGACAACCTTCAGGATGAAATTGGACTGCTATAATAGGTTTGCTTTCATGTATCAAACCTTCATTAGTATCATCATCAATATTTTTCAGAAATTCTTTAAACCCATTTTTTTCAAAATCTTTTACACAAAACCCATGATTTTGAGAGGTAATATAGCAATGATTAGTTTCAATATTTATGACCGTTTTATTTCCGCCTCTATGACCATATTTCAATTTATATTTACTTCCTCCAGCAGCTAATCCTATAATTTGATTACCTAAACAAATCCCGAAGGTTGGGATATTGTTCATTATTAATTGTCTGCAAACCTCAATTGCGGTTTTACACATAGCGGGGTCTCCCGGACCACTCGAAAGAAATACTCCGTTTGGTTTAAAAGCCATAATATCATCATAGGTATAATTATATGGTACCATGATAATTTCTAATCCTTTTTTTATAAAATTCCTTAAAATATTGAGTTTTACTCCCATATCTAAGACTACAATCCTTCCTATGGGATTAGAAGTGTTAAATTTTTTATTTTCATTAGTTGAAACTTCACTCACTAAATGTCTAAGATTTGGATCTTCGGCACTTTTAACTATATCCTTCAAATTATTGATATTTGGTATCTCTCCGGGATTATATACCGCAAGTAACCCTACTTGAACACCTTCTTCTCTTAAGATTTTCGTAATTGCTCGTGTATCAATCCATTCAATTCCAGGTACATTTTCTTCAAGTAAAAACTGATCTAACGTTTTAACGCTTTCGTAATGAGATGGATGCTTACAACATTCGTTAACTATAAAACCAGAGACTTTTATTGAATTTGATTCAAAATTCTTGTAGATTCCATATTCATCTTTTTCCCAGGGGGGAACTCCATAATTTCCTATAAGTGGATGGGTCATTACTACAATCTGACCTTGATAAGATGGATCTGTTAATGTTTCAAGGTACCCCGCTCCTGTTATGGTTGAGAAGACCAATTCTCCGGTAACAATTTTTGCCGTTCCAAATCCGATTCCTTTGAAGAATCTGCCGTCCTTAAACATTAAAATTGCTTGTTTTTCTTCTTTATAGAGCATTTCAAGTGTAATATGTTTTTTCTCTTATTTAACTAGTTAGGTTTAAGTTTAGATAGCTAATAATTTTTTTTACTACTAATTATTAATGGGTTGAAAAAAAATCAGTTAAATTAATATATTCGTCAATTTGGTAAAAACTTTAGTTTAAATCATTCTACTCTCGTAATTAATTCACTACATTTAATATTTTACTACAATAAAAAAAAAAAAATTCACTTAAAGAGTTAGGTTAATCATCATCGTCCTCATCTTCGTCGTCCTCATCATCATCGTCATCATCGTCATCATCTTCAGTAACTTCTAAGTCTGTAAGAATCTCGGCTTCACTATAACACTTGTTACAATAAGGACGGCCTTCCACATAAGTCGCGTCTTTATCTAATATTTCATTACTACAATATTGACAAACTATCCATTCATCTTCATCTACCATTTTACTTTACCTCATTTAAATATTTTTTAATTTATCTTAAGATGTTATATATATATGATTTGATATTTCTATCTAAAACTCCAAATAATTTAATATAACCTTTTTTTAAATTGTACAATGAGAAAAGTATTAGTTGAGTTAGATGACACTTTTAAATTGATTAAATTAGAAGAAGTATTTATTTCGGAAGAAAATACAGATTGTTTAGTGAAAATCTTCGCAAAACTCTGTATTGAAATCACTGCCAATGGCATGTCTAAAATATGGCAGCAAATTGATGAAACATTTAAAAAATTTTAATAATTATTACTTTTCAGTCTTTTTTCTTTAAACTTTATGCTTTCTTTAATAAAATCAGAGTATATAGGTGATGGATGATAAGGTCGAGATTTAAATTCTGGATGAAATTGAGTGCCAACCATAAAATGCTGAGAATCGCTTAATTCAATTGAATTAATAATTAGTCCTGTATCATCCCAACTAGATACTTTAATTCCATTTTTTTTATCAGCTTCTTTAATAAATTTTGGATTAATATGATATCTATGTCGAAACCTTTCTATAATCTCTTTGTTCTTGTAAGCTTCATATAATCTTGTGTTCTCCTCAATTATTATCTTTATACCACCTAATCTCATAGTACCCCCCATTTCCTCCACTTCTTTTTGACTATCTAAAAGATCCACTACAGGATATGGTGTATTTGGATCAATTTCCGTAGAATGGGCACCCTTTAAACCTAAATATTTTCTGCAAAAAGCTACAAAAAACAACTGAGCGCCATAACAAATACCAAGGAAGGGAATTTTATTATCCATAGCATATTCGGCAGAATTAATCATTCCTTCAACGGCTCTTTTTCCGAATCCGGGTGTTAATAAAATTCCATCACATTCTTTTAATTCTTCAGCAATAATAGTATCTTCTGTAACATTAATCATTTTTAGTTCTGTTTTATATCCCTGATGTACAGCAGCATGTTCTAAAGCGTCATTAATCGAAATATAGGAATCTGAAATATTGAAATATTTCCCTGGCATACCTATTTTGACTGTTTTATTAGCATTTTTAAATACATTAACTATTTTCAGCCATTCAGAATAATTATTAACTTCACTAAAAGATACTAATTTCGCCTTTAAATCCAAAATTTCACATAAGAAATCGCCCAATCTTTGATCCTCGAAGAGAAGAGGCAATTCATAAACTGTCTCTAAATCAGGATTTGATACTACGGCAACTTCTGGCAAGTTAGAAAATAAAGATAATTTTCTTTTTATATCATCTTCTAATGGGACTTCACTTCTTCCAATAAGTATATCTGGTTGTAATCCCGCACTTTGGAGCATCTTAACAGAATGTTGAGTAGGCTTGGATTTTTGCTGCCCAACTGCTTTAGAATACGGAATCAAAGTAACGTGAACGATTGCGGTATTTTTTTTTGGCAACTCTAACCTTAATTGTCTGAATGCTTCAAGAAAAATACTTGATTCTAAGTCTCCTACAGTTCCTCCGCATTCAACAAGTAATACATCTAATTCTTCACTTTCAGTTATATTGAGCAATCTTTCTTTTATCATGTCCGTACAATGAGGTATGATCTGAACCGTTCTTCCTAAAAACTTTCCCTTTCTTTCACTTAAAATTGTTGATAGATAAATTTGTCCTGATGTTATGTTATGAGAAGGATGTATCTCAATTCCCAAGAACTTTTCGTATGTCCCAAAATCTTGATCAATTTCACTAATTTTGTATGTTCTTTCATCAGATCCTATAACAGGCTTAAAATCCCATACTTTCTCTGTTATAAAGCATTCTCCATGCTCGATAGGATTAAGAGTTCCAGGATCTACATTTAAGTATGGATCAATTTTTACTACAGAGATATTAAAACCTCTAAATTGAAGAATTTTCCCGATACTTGCAGTTACAACGCCCTTGCTTGCGCTTGATATGAGAAGATCATGTCAATCTATGCCAGACATTACACCGCCAGTCACAAATACAAATTTACAGTCATTACTCATGATTTTTACTTCATTCTTTAAGAGCCATTTAATTCTTATTTATCTTTTTTAATAAAATAATAAAATATAAAGCAAATTTAATAAGAATTTCGATGAAATTGAACTACCATTGCCTAAAGGTAATGGATTCCTAATTCCTTGATCGTTGCCTTAACAGATTAAGGTCTTCCACAATCTCCAAAGGCGTGAATTTCCATAGTTCCTATGGTATCATCATCAATAACTTTAATGATCGTGATATTATTTTCTTTTAATAGTCTAATTCCTTCTTTTCTAAGATTTATAGAAGCATTTACATCTCTATCGTGATGATTATTACATTCTGGACAGAGCCAATCTTTATCCTTTAATTTAAGCTCAATATACTTATATCCACAATTGGAACATAATTTAGAGCTAGGAAAGTATCTATCTACTAATATTAAATAGATACACTTCTTTTCTCTCTACTATCATTTTATTATACACGAATCTACAACATCCAAAATTTTTTGAAAAAAACTCTTTCTACTTTTTATTTGGATAGATTCGTATTTTTATTGCATAATCATAAGTCATAAACTAATACTTTAACAGTTCTTATTATATTTAAAACCGTATTCTCACAATAATTAATAATTTTTCATGTCAAAATTTTTCAATACCGTAAAGACATAAATTTTTTTTGCTTTTGGTGACAAAAAATTAATTTTATAATAATTAAAACTACCCTTAATTCAATTTTTAGACTAAAGTTAACAACCTAGCCTATGACAACATAGGCATTTTGTTAATTTTATAATAATTTAAACTGTCTTATGTTCTTAATAGTATTTCATCTAATTTTTGGGCTAAAGTCTACAACCTATGACAACATAGTGTCTAAAACTATTTTTAAATCATCTAAAAAATCCGAAAATTTATCTAATAAGGATTTTTTCTCAGTTTCATCGATCAGTACAGAAACAAAGAAGATTTCATTTTTAAACTCTATTCGATGCAAGTAAGATAATATATGGTTGTCAATTAGATTGAAATTATACTCATGTTCGTGACTTTCCTCTTGAATTTTTTTGAGTAGAATAACATGTTCTTTAATTGACTTTAAAAGTTCAAGATACAATGAAAAATCTAAAGAATCCGTGTAGTATTCGCTAATAATAATTCCATTCTGATCAAATAAAATAAGAGATTTACCATCTAAATCTTTTAAGTATGTTTGAAATAGATTTTTAAGTTCTGCTTGTTTGTTTTCAAAGATTGAGAGAGCTGATGAGATCAAATGAACGATTGAATATATGTCGTATATTGAAGTTTGTAAAAATAACATTTTCAATTTTTCTATTTTAAAAATGTTTTCTGTTAACTTTTGAACCATTTTAATTATATCCTCGTTGTTTCTTAGGTCAGGATCAAGCTTATGAAACGCTACTATTAAGGGAACATTCATTTGGTTCTCTTCAAAATAACTCAAAATCATGTCCAAATATTCAAGAGATAAATCATATCTAGAACTGTCTTGGATGTCAATTATGTAAATTATTAAACTTGCGTCATTAAAATATATATCTTGCTTCCCCAAATATGCTATTCGGTATTTTTCCTGACCTCCCATATCCCAGAAATGGATATTTCTACCTAAAAACTTAATATGGTGATATTCAATCCTTATTGTAGGCTTAAGTTCTACTATTTCCTTCTGAAAGTTGTATCGTTTATCAAAAGCTCTTAGAATAGATGTTTTACCTGCGTTATCTAGCCCGCTGATTAAAATCTTTAAATCTTTTAATTCAGTCATAGTCATATTAACAATATTATTTGTATAAATTCTAAGACGATCTTAATATAAACTAATTTTATTAAATATTATGGAAAACGATAGTTTCAAAAAATTTTCCGCATTTTTAGCGATAATGTTTTCATTCATATTAAATTCAAAAACTAATTTTGCAGATGACAGAAATTATTATGGCATAGCTACCAAAATATTTTTATAATAAGGTGTTAATTTGATAATCAGAAGCATCTATCTAGAAGGTGATTTAATTCTTCCAAACGGACAAATTCTAGAAAAGTTCTTATTTTCCCTTGAAAACTGGTTCTTTTTTAGTTATTAAAGATTTCAGTGATGCTCTAAAATCACTGGTTTTAAGTAATGCTCTGAGACCTTCATTTTCCAAATCTAATGTATTAAAAAATATATCTTTAAAATATTCGTGCATTGTTTTTTTCATTAATTTTATTGAAAGACTTGGACCCTTTGGAGGAATTAATCTAAATGCTTGCTCTCTAGCATAAGGCATTAATTCTTCGGGAGCTAATACCTTATTTACAAATCCTAATTCTTCAGCCTCACTAGCATTAATTTTTTTCCCTAAATAAAGGAGTTCTTTTGCTTTTTGAAATCCAACATAAAAAGGAAGTAAGAAATGAGCCGCAAATTCAGCCATCATAGCGCGTTTAACAAAATAAAACCCAATCCAAGCATCTTCAGACATATAAATTAAATCAGCACCTACTAAGGCCATAGTAAAGCCAGCTCCAACGGCTAAGCCATTAATAGCAGCTATAACAGGTTTGGAGAAATTCCATAATTTCATACATAATCTTTTCTGAGCAATATCTTGTAAATCAATCTCCTTCATTATTTCAGATGGAACTTGCGTTAACATTTTCATGTTAAAATAACCTCCTGAAGAGAAAGCATCCTCTTTTCCAGTAATTATTAACACTCTTGCATTCTTGTCTGCTTCCATGTCATCAAGAATAGTGACTAATTCTAAAAAAGTGACAAAAGACATCGCATTTTTTCTTTTGGGAATATTTAATGTTGCGATACAAATTCCATTATCTTCTTTTTCATATATTACTTCTTTAATATCTTCAATTTTCATTCTAATATTTCTACTCTCATTTTTTTTACAAATTTTGAAATGAATAGTTCTATATTAAGGTATAA
>SDBS01003934.1_pt1 | contig 14573 bp, 14 predicted proteins | sample 2277091 | NCBI WGS metagenome assembly SDBS01 (sample SAMN10404972, study PRJNA504765) | marine sediment metagenome | isolation source: marine sediment core GS10_PC15, 163 cmbsf | place: Arctic Ocean: Southern Knipovich Ridge | collected 2010
GGCATGGTGATCGCTCAGGTGAGACCACTGTTTCTTCATCTCATTGGCATTTTTATGACACATACGTTTGGCGTTTTCCATGTCTACTTTGACGGATGTCCGTCACAATGTTATACTTCTGACCGATCCCGCCGGGTATCACAACTTGGCGGGAAAAATTTCGCCCAAAATGGGCAAATACACACGTCCCCAGACCAATCTGGGCGTGCCGGTGGGCCAGCCGGTTCCGGATTGGGTCGATGGTGGCGGAGGTATAACGCATAGGAGGTTACCCCATGGCCGTTGTAAGTATGAAAGCCCTGCTCGAGACAGGGGTCCACTTCGGGCACAGAACACGTAAGTGGAACCCGCGCATGAAGCCCTATATCTTCACCGAACGAAACGGTATTCACATCATCGACCTTCAGCAAACCCTCGAGGCGCTAGAGGAAACATATGCCCTCGTGCGAGATACGGTGCAAGAGGGTGGAGCGGTGCTGTTTGTGGGCACAAAGCGTCAGGCTCAGGAAACGATCGAACTTGAAGCCACACGCTGTGGTATGCCGTACGTCAACTTGCGTTGGCTGGGTGGAACTCTCACCAATTGGCGAACCATCAGGAGCCGCATCGATGAACTTGAAAATCTCGAAAGGCGCCGAGATGAGGGTGAATTCGAGCTGCTGACAAAACGTGAAGCTTTGAGTATGACTCGCAGGATCGATAAGCTTGAAGGACGGCTCGGTGGAATTCGCGAGATGAGATCGCTCCCCAGCTTGCTGTTCGCTGTGGACGTACGACAAGAAGCTACCGCGATCCACGAAGCGAATCTACTCAAGATCCCCGTGGTCGCACTCGTCGACACCAACTGCGATCCCTACGTTGTGGATTATGTCATCCCTTCAAATGATGATGCCATCAGAGCGATCAAATTACTCGCCTCAAAGATGGCGGATGCTGTTCTAGAAGGGAAAGCCCTGCGAAAGGACGAAGAGCAAGAAGTGGATGGTGCGCCCTCAGATGTCGCACTGGATGCCATGGTCGGGACTGAGATGACCGATGAGGAACTTCTGGGCGAAGCGACACTCGCCAAGCTCCAGAGCGGTGAATTCGGTGAAGGAGAAGCTGAAAAAATCGCGGAGGATGACTCTGGGAAGAAGCCTGAATCCGCTGATGAGGCGGACGATCCTTCAGCGGTAGAAGCTCCTGAAGCAGACGTCGAGGAGTCAGAAGAAACCGATGAAACAGTTTCCTCTGAAGTTGCAGCCGACGAAGAAACCGGTGAAACAGTTTCCTCTGAAGATGCAGCCGACGTAGGTACCGAGGAAGCAGTTACCTCCGAAGATAATGTTGACGAAGAAACCGAAGCAGAGACTTCTGAGATGGAAGAAACCTCTGTTGAAGAGGGTGAAGATACGGAGGAAAATGAAGAGGAAGCAAAAGAATGACTGCTTCAGTTGATGACATTAAAAAACTTCGCAATATGACAGGCGCTGGTGTCCTGGACTGCCGTGAAGCGTTGGAGGGGGCAGAGGGCGACGTTGAAAAGGCCGTCGTTTTACTGCGCGAAAAAGGTCTTTCCAAGGCTGCAAAGAGAGCGGACAGGGAAACCCATAATGGGCGAGTGGAGCTCTACAGCCACGGCGATGGTCGTATAGGGGTCATGGTTGAGGTGAACTGTGAGACCGATTTTGTCGCCAGAACGAAAGAGTTTACGGACTTCGCGCACGAGATAGCTCTACAGGTGGCAGCAGCATCGCCAGGATGGGTAACCGAGCAGGAAGTACCGGAAGAGGTCATCGAGCAGGAACGTGATATCGCTCGCGCGCTTGCCCTGAAAGATGGGAAGCCGGAGGATATCGTTGACCGCATCGTTGACGGTCGCATGGCGAAGTTTTACAGAGAAAACTGTCTCTTGCGACAGGAATATATCCGCGACGAGGATCAGACGGTAGAAGATTTACTCAATGAGTTGATTGTCGCCACGGGAGAGAACATCGCCATTCGACGATTCGAACGCTGGACCCTCGGTGAGGAGTTAGCATGACAGCTCGGGCCAACATATTGTTGGCCCGAGTTTTTATAAATCGGCCATTCGCATCTCTTCTATCAGGAAGAAGAAAATGAAAAAACCCGTTTTTGAACGAATCTTACTCAAACTTGGCGGCGAGGCTCTGGCAGGTGAGGATGGTTTTGGGATTGATCCTCTGCGAGCAGAATATGTGGCTGAACGTGTCATTCAAGTGCGGTCGATGGGTGTGCAGGTGGCCATCGTTATCGGTGCGGGCAACCTGTGGCGCGGCCGCGAGGGCATCGAGCGAGGTATGGAGCGGGCCACCGCCGATTATATGGGTATGCTTGGCACGGTCATGAACTCCCTGGCTTTAATGGATGCGATCGAACGAGCAGGGGCGGACACACGCGTGATGTCGGCGGTTGAGATGCGCGCGGTCGCCGAGCCATATATAAGGCGTCGGGCCATAAGGCATCTTGAGAAGGATCGTATTGTGATCCTGGGTGGAGGGACGGGTAATCCCTACTTCTCAACGGATACCGCAGCAGCGCTGCGAGCGATGGAGATCGATGCGGGCATCGTGATCAAAGCCACGAAAGTAGACGGGATCTACGATGCCGACCCTGAAAAACATCCTGATGCCAAACGCTTTAAAACGCTCACCTACATTGAAGCGCTAAACCTCCGCCTCCAGGTTATGGACAGCACCGCGATTTCTCTCTGCATGGACAACCAATTGCCGTTGATCGTCCTCGACATGTCGCAGGAAGACAGCCTGATCAAGGCGGTTATGGGTGAATCTATCGGTACCGTTATTTCCGAATAAGCATCAAGCAGGAGCCGGAAACAAATCTCTCTGGTTTGTGATCGAACGGGTTGTCTCTTTAATTTGACGAAAGGTTCAATGAACCGAAGGTCACTTTTCTGGCATGAGCCTGGAACCGTCCAGTGGTAGAGTGGGGGGTAGATGCGATCTTCGATTCAAGAATTGTGGTTTTGCCAAGCATTCTTTGTAAATCTTCCTTGAGCACCTACTTCGCAAAAACTGGTTTTTGCGCTATGCTTATATGCGTGATCGTCCCCTCCTCATAACCACCTATCTCAGGAGAGTTCCAATGGTTAACGAAGCCATGCGTGAAGCTGACAACCGTATGAAAGGCGCTGTCCGATCACTCGAGGACGACTTGAGCGCGATCCGTACGGGTCGGGCGTCCCCCGTTCTCGTGGAGAAACTCTCCGTGGAGTACTACAACACACCAACTCCGTTGATGCAGCTGGCCACCATATCCGCGCCTGAACCTCGCATGCTCGTCATCCGCCCATTCGATCCAGGAAGCATCAAAGACATCGAACGCGCTATTCAGAGTTCAGATCTGGGATTAACACCGCAGAGTGATGGCAAGATGATTCGCCTCAATATTCCCCCTCTGACGGAAGAAAGACGCCATGAACTGGTTCGTGTCGTTAAGAGCCGGACTGAAGAAGCCCGAGTAGCGGTTCGAAACGTCCGCCGTGATTTACAGAATGACCTGCGCGAATTTGAAAGGGAGAAACTCATCTCGGAAGACGAGTTGAAGCGGAGCGAGGACGATCTTCAAAAACTGACCGATCAATACGTTGAAGAGATGAATGAAATAAACAATCGTAAAGAACACGAGATTTTAGAAGGTTAGTCCATACGATTTGATCCATGAGCGAAAACAGAGATACGCAGCTTCCTGAGAACGTACCGCAGCATGTGGCCATCATCATGGATGGGAACGGCCGTTGGGCACGTGAGCGGAGATTACCCCGGCTCGCAGGACACCGCGCAGGTGTTGAGAACCTGAGGAAGGTTATCGAATCCAGCGTGGAGTACGGCATCAAGATTCTAACAATTTATGCATTTTCAACTGAAAACTGGGAGCGCCCCATCGATGAAGTACGTGGCTTGATTAATATCCTGGAAGAGGTCATCGATCGGGAGCTCACTCGTTTACACGGGAACGGCGTCCAATTGAGGCACATCGGAGATCTGGATCGGCTGAGACCATCTCTCCAGGAGAAAGTCCGGCACGCCATCGAGCTTACCCAGAATAACGATCGCTTGATTTTAAATGTCGCATGGAATTATGGAGGACGAGCCGAAATTGTGCATGCAATTCAAGCCATGATTTCGGATGGAATCTCACCCGACGAAGTCAATGAGGACCTGATTAGCAGGTATCTTTATACCAAGGGTATCCCGGATCCTGATCTCATCATCCGTACATCAGGCGAGATGAGGGTGAGTAATTTCTTGATCTGGCAGGGCGCCTATGCGGAGTGGTTCGTTACACCGACGTATTGGCCCGATTTTGGCCCCGAGGAACTATTAGAAGCTGTATTCGCATACGCACAGCGTGAACGGCGATACGGCAAAGTAGAAGACCCTGTTTAGACTATTCAATGCTACGTGAACGTGTTCTTGTCGCGTTAGTCCTCATCCCCTTTGGAGTTCTAATTATTTATTTCGGGGGATGGGTGTTCGGCATTGCTGTCGCGCTTATTCTAGCACTCGCAGCATGGGAGTACGGGGCCTTATTCCGGAAGGCTGGTCTCCGTCCTGCCATGCCCTTGCTTGTCATAGGCGTTGCAGTCTTAGCGATCACCAGGAACGCATTCGGGTTTACGTACGCCCCGATCGTGCTTTCGGCCATAGGTCTTCTCGCCATGTCCTGGCACGTTGTAGATTTCGAAAAAGGCGCTCCCAGCTCGGGCACAGACTTTGCCATCACACTCTCGGGGGTTGTCTATATTGGGTGGCTTGGCGCCTATCTCATCTCCCTCAGGCAGCTGCCCGGGGGGCTCTGGTGGTTCTTAATCGCGTATCCAGCGCTCTGGCTTGCTGACAGCGCTGCATACTTTTTCGGTAAAGCCTTTGGACGACATCGCATGACTCCGCGATTGAGCCCGAATAAATCATGGGAAGGCTACGGAGCCGGGATAATTGCGGGCACAATCACTGGCGCGCTGGTTGCCATTTCCTGGGGGTATATTTCGAAGCCTGGGATCGATATGCTCGTCTGGCGCGGTGTCATTATCGGGGGATTTGTGTCCATCCTCGCACCTCTTGGCGATCTGGGGATCAGCATGATCAAGCGGGAGTTGGATGTCAAGGACACAGGAAGGCTGCTTTCTGGACACGGTGGGGTGCTCGATCGGATAGATTCATGGCTCTGGGCTGGAGTCATCGCGTTCTACCTCGTATTTTTACTCTCGGAAGTTCTATAGCATCATTCCTTTGGAGAACCGATATGAAAGAACAACCATCGAGAAACTTGGCGCTGGACCTGGTACGAGTTACCGAGGCTGCTGCTTTGGCTGCCGGAAGGCTGATGGGACGGGGCGATAAGGAGGGGGGCGATCAAGCCGCAGTCGATGCCATGCGGCTCGTACTCAACTCGATTGAGATGGATGGTATTGTCGTCATAGGCGAGGGTGAAAAGGATGAAGCCCCCATGCTCTATAATGGCGAGATTCTGGGTACGGGTTCCCCACCCGGTTTGGATATTGCTGTTGACCCAATTGAAGGAACTCGCCTCCTGGCGCTTGGAAAGGCAAATGCGATTGCCACCGTTGCCCTCGCAGAACGAGATACGATGTACAACCCGGGCCCGATCGTGTACATGCATAAGATTGCGGTCGGTCCGATTGCAAAGGGCGCTATCGATATCGAAGCGCCCATCGCTGATAACCTCAGAGCTGTCGCTCGCGCAAAAAACAGCGATGTGGATGATCTCACTGTCGTCATCTTAGAGCGACCGAGGCATGAAGAGATGATTATGGACATCCGTAACACGGGCGCACGCATCCGTCTCATTACCGACGGGGATGTGGCTGGAGCGCTCATGACGGCATGGCCTGAATCGGGCATCGATATGCTTATCGGGATCGGGGGGACGCCAGAGGGCGTATTGGCTGCATGTGCTCTGAAGTGTATGGACGGCGAGATCCAGGGGAAGCTTTACCCTCGGAATGATGAGGAAAAAGAAGCTGCCTTAAACCTTGGTATCGATCTGGACGCCATCCTGACCATCGACGATCTGGTCTCGAGTGATGAGGTCTTCTTCGCTGTCACCGGTATTACGGATGGCGAGGTGGTGGATGGGGTCAAGTATTCCGGCACCGGCGCCAGCACGCACAGTCTTGTGATGCGGGCAAAAACAGGGACAATTAGAGAGATTCGTTCAAGTCATCGTTGGGAGAAGCTTATGGAACTTAGCGCGATCGAATATGATCGTGCAGATGAATCGCAGGGAGAATAGCATGCCATCGTCAAATGAAACTAATGAAGAGGGTAGTAGTTCGGAGAATCAGTCTAGCCATAATCACCATCTGTGGGTGGGCAGTGTTATGTACTCGGCAGGCATCATTGGAATTATCGTCGTCATATTGGTGATGATCTCGGTTCCCTTCATCGCCAACCAGGTTGGCGCGACATTGGAGACGAGTCTTTTAACCCTCGCGGATGGTCTTGACGACCTTTCTACCACCATCGTGATTGCAAACGATTCCATGGATAATGCAACGAAGGTGCTTCGCAGCACGGCAATCACACTAACCGATGTGAATGTGAGCCTGGATGAAGTGGTGCCCTTCCTGGACACGGTGGGTACGATCGTAGGGGAGACGGCTCCAGAGACGATCGAAGCCACACACAATGCACTTGTATCGGCTGAGTCTGGTGCAAAGGCGATCGATGGTGTGATGAGAGCGCTGAGTACCGTCAGCTTCATCACTGGAATAAATTACAATCCATCTACACCTCTGGATGATGCATTGGTGCGGTCTGCTGCCAGCCTCGAACCCCTCCCGGATGAGCTGCGTAAAATTCAGGATGAATTGAGTGGATTTTCCTCGACGGTCGAGAATATCCAGCCCAGTCTGGAACTGACCGCCTCTGCATTAGAAGATCTTGGGGAAAGCATGGGGACCATCCAATCCGAGATTGAAGAACAGGCTGATTTTCTGGGATTATCTGCGTCTGAAGTCCGGGGTGCGGGGGAAGGAATCTCCTCGTGGATCTGGATATTGGTGGTTGTGATCGAGATCTTGCTGGTCTGGGCTATCTTCGGACAGATAACCATCGTATACGTAGGCGGGGAGTTAAAGCGGAAGAATTCCTGACAGGGACGGCGATTTTCATCGATTCCAAAAAAAGGGGCTCATAAGGCCATATTAAATTGGATGCAAGTAATACTAGAGGACGGCTTGCACCGATAAATTCAGCGTGCTATAATGTCTACATTCAGAAAAATGGTTGTCCAAGGACATCCTCCCCATACTCGAACCAGTTCTGTATGTAACTGAATGCAACCTCAATAGGTAACCGCGTTTGAGTGACACATCATCAATTTGATTGCAAACCTTAAACTTGTTTAATTGAATATTCCCTCGGGGAGCTCTTAATGAATATTGCACAACTTGAAGCCATGACCCTCGCAGACTTACGCGCAAAGCTGAAGGAATTTGACATCGCCGGCGGATCGCGCATGAAGAAGGAAGATCTCATCCTGCGCATCATGCAAGCCGATGCGGAGAAGCGCGGCTTGGAGCTGCGCGGCGGGATACTCGAGGTGATGAACGAAGGTATGGGATTCCTCCGGGCAGACCATTACTTGCCGGGTCGTAACGACATCTATGTCTCACAATCCCAGATCCGACGTTTCGGTTTGCGCACAGGCGATATGATCATCGGACAAATCCGCCCGCCGAAAGATACCGAGAAGTACTACGGTCTTCTTCGGGTCGAATCCATTAACGGCATGGATCCAGAAGAAGCAAAGAATCGTCCCAAATTTGAATCACTCACACCCATCTTCCCCGAAGAGCGCTTCGACTTGGAGACAGATCGCTATACGCTTTCGACACGCTTGATCAACCTGATCGCTCCCATCGGAAAAGGTCAGCGTGGCCTTATCGTCTCTCCTCCCAAAGCTGGAAAGACCACGGTCTTAAAAGAAGTGGCGAATGCCATCTCACAAAAATATCCTGGAGTGCACCTCATGGTAGCGTTGATCGGCGAACGTCCCGAGGAAGTCACCGACATGGACCGTTCGGTGGATGCCGAAGTGATAGCCTCGACATTTGACGAGCCGGTTACATCCCACGTCCGCGCAGCGGAAATGGCTCTCGAACGTGCCAAGCGCCTCGTGGAATGTGGCAAGGACGTGGTCATCCTACTCGACTCGATCACACGGTTATCACGAGCATATAACCTTATGGTCACTCCATCGGGACGTACGCTCTCTGGCGGCATCGACCCAGCTGCGTTGTATCCACCCAAACGATTCTTCGGAGCGGCCCGCAAGATCGAAGAAGGAGGCTCGTTAACGATCATCGCGACATGTATTGTGGATACTGGCTCAAGAATGGATGATGTTGTTTACGAAGAATTTAAGGGCACGGGGAACATGGAGCTCCATCTCTCGCGCAGATTACAGGAACGACGTATCTTCCCCGCGTTCGATATCGCACGTTCATCCACACGACGTGAGGAGCTGCTCCTGGGACCTGATATCACTAAAAAAGTATGGCTGATTCGTCGAATGTTTGGCCAGATGGTCACAAATACGGATGGTTCCGGCAAGGACATTACGAGAGCTACCGAAGCGATTATTTCACGGATGGCTCAGACGGACACCAACCAGGAGTTCCTCGAAACGTTAACTGAAGATACTTTCTAACGAAATGGGAAAGCGTATTTACGCAAGGACGGGAGCTCTAGCTCCGGTTCTGTTGGCAGCCCTTGGCATCCTTGGCGCCGTCTTGGCAGTTCGGTTGAACCTTGGCGTAGCACAGGCTGCCCCGCCGTCTCCATCACCTACACCTCTGTCGGACCCTGCATCGGACCTGCTCCCCTCCATCGAGCTACCTGATTATTCTCCGTCACCTTATGAAGGTGTATCTCGCCGGGTTAATGTAGACACTCAGATAGATCATCGCTCCCGAATAGACATTCTCCGCTATACCGTTCAGAGCGGAGATTCGGTGTTCGGAATTGCCGATCGTTTCGAGATTGAACCCGAAACCGTGCTGTGGGGAAACTTTGAAGTGCTTGATGATGACCCGCATCTCCTGAGACCCGGACAGGAACTGAACATTCTGCCTGTGGATGGAACGTACCACCAGTGGCAGTCAGAAGATTCTATCGACCGGATAGCAGATTTTTTCGGGGTTGGACCAGAAACCATCGTGGAGTGGCCCGGCAACGGAATTGATTTTACCAATCCGGAAGTTGAGCAGGGTAACTGGATTGTCATTCCCGGGGGACGCAGGGCATTCAAACAATGGTTTGTGCCGACCATCGCACGTGGTCAGGCAGGGGTGGGATCCGCTTATGGTCCGGGCGGCTGTTCGGGGAGCTACTCGGGAGCGGTAGGGACAGGAGGCTTTATCTGGCCAGCAGCAAATCACTATGTTTCTGGCAACGACTACTGGTCCGGACACCTGGCTATCGATATCGCCGCCGGCACGGGCGCGTCAATTTGGGCGGCAGATAGTGGAGTAGTTGTTTTCGCAGGTTGGTCTACGGTGGGTTATGGCAACATGATCATGATCGATCATGGCAACGGCTGGCAGACGGTTTATGGCCATCTAAACAGCGTCGGGGTTAGCTGCGGTCAGAGCGTGTCGCAAGGCCAGAAGATCGGCACCTCAGGTTCGAGTGGAAACTCAACCGGGCCACATTTACACTTTGAGACCCGCTATGACGGTGGTTTTGTTAACCCCTGGTTTGTCCTTCCCTGATATCTCTTGACGTTCAGGATCACGCTTGATATGATCCCGCGAGCACACCATGTCTGACCATGATCCATCCACACTTAAAGTAAACTCCAACTCTCTATCACCGTTGAGAAAGATGCGGCATCAATTCGAGGTTTGGGTCAAGATTGCTCTGGTTACTTTACGCGAACCGATCATGCGTATTTCAGGGCACATTGCACTCCTGGTTGTCATCGCCATCGGAGTTTCAGCGATCAGGTTAGGCTGGGACACGCTGCCTACAGATGCAGCCACCCAGGCACCGCTAATCGATGAGAACCAACCCGTTGAGGAGACCACGGATACCCGATTGAGCGTCTCCGATCTTCCTACCTACACAAATGGCCTGGAGACCACTGGGAGCGTTTCTCGAGTTAATGAGCTGCATACAGTGTTCCCGGATCGACCTCGCCTCGTTGTCCTCAAGTACCATGTCCAACAAGGTGATACGCTGTTTGGGATTGCGGAGAACTTCAGCATAAAACCCGAGACCGTGTTGTGGGGCAATTTTGATGTCCTCCAGGATGATGCCCACAACCTCAGTCCGGGACAGGAACTTAATATCCCCCCGATCGATGGGACTCTGTATACGTGGCATGAAGGGGATGGGCTCAAGGGGGTGGCCGCATTCTTTGGTGTTGAGACGGAGGAAATCCTCGATTGGCCTGGGAATGAACTCGATCCAACCATGGATCCCGAAAACCCCTCCATTGAGGCAGGAACGATGATCATTGTCCCTGGTGGAAAGAGAGCGTTGGTGTCCTGGAGTGCGCCCCGGATCAGTCGATCAAATCCGGGGGTGGCGAAAATTCTGGGCCCCGGCGCGTGTGGCTCGCTTTATGATGGTCCTGTAGGAACGGGAACATTTATCTGGCCTGCGCCCTCCCATTATTTATCGGGATTTGATTACAGCTCCGTACATCCAGCGATCGATGTGGCAGGCAGCACAGGGAATGCCATCTTCGCCTCCGACTCAGGCGTTGTTGTCTACTCCGGTTGGAATGACTGGGGTTACGGTTATGTGATTGTGATCGATCATGGGAATGGCTGGCAAACGCTCTACGCACACCTTAGCCAAACCAATGTTGTCTGTGGTCAGCCCGTTTTCCAGGGGAACGTGATCGGGGGAATGGGATGCACAGGAAACTGCTCCGGTTCTCACCTGCATTTTGAGATGATGAATGACGATTATGGTAAAGTGAACCCCTGGAATTTCTTGCCCTGAGCTCGAAAGGGCAGGGGTGGTTCTTTCCGGCGCACAATATTGTGCGCGTTTTTTTATTAAGAGGAATAGATGCGCAATTTAATGAGTGTCGAAATGTGACCAATTATCATCAACGTAAGGCGCTTGTGATATCGGTAAGGTCGTACGGGGTCTGATAGGTCGAGTTGTAACTGCGATCTTCGAGCAGACCGTTATTCCCCCCAAAGCATGCGTCAAACAGGATTCGGAAGTTATTCACTGGGGTGATCGATGGATAATAAAGCTGCTCTGCATCACAACCAGGGAGAAATAATGTGTTGAGGATGGACATACGTTCTTTCAGATAGGATACCGGCGAGCCTGAATCACCCTCCATAGAGCTTGAGTCTGGACCGTGATCGGACTGTAAGATAATGAGCGGGGGTACATCAGCATTCTTGATGATGTGCTCCAGCATGGTCAATGTCTTCTCGTTTAAAAAACCCAACTGATCCGTATATTGCTCGATGTAAGCCGCTCGATCTCCTTGAAAAACACCATCTTTTAAAGTGTAGGCATCGGTATGGGGAATTTCCTCACCATTGGGTCCAAATACGAACGGTGGGTGTGGAGAGACAATGTGCATGAATACAAATTTCGGACCCTCTGTTTCCGGTAGATCTTCGACCGCGTCAAAGGCGAAAAGAATTCTCTCTCGGTGCGCGCGGAAGGGAAATTGAAGATCAGGGCGTAATTCTTCGGGAAGCAGGTAGATTGCGTCCGAGAGCACCATCCCCCCAGTTGTTTGCAACAGCATGCTCTCGAAGATGTTGATAGATCCAAGGGCGCTCATGGAGGTCAGGGCATCAGAATCCAGAGTAAAGTAATAATCAACATCTGAGATCTCGGTTCGGCTGAACCCAGTCCCGAACGCGATGGTTTGATATCCGAGATTTTCGAGAATAGTACGGACCTTGCTGTGTTGGATGGCTTCACCAAGCGGCGCGAGGTCATCAGAGCGTGGATCGATGGGATCGACATAAGCTTCCACGTAGTCAAAATTCAACGCTGAAGAGAGCGATAAACTGGTCTGGGTGTAATTGCTGTGACTGTCCCCGGCTACGTAGAAACCCCACGCTTCAAGCGCCTCTATGAAATCGGAATTATCAAAATCGTACACTTCCGCCAGAATGTCCTCACGAGCGTATGCGTCCAGGATGATGTAGTAGATATCCGGAAGATCCTCTTCGGAGCCACCTTGACCTCCGAGGGACTGATCGGTTTGAGTGAGAGGAGCGGTCGCTGTAGTCTGATGCGATCGGTAAGCGTATCTGCCGAGACCAAAGAGGGGGAAGAGAAGTACGATGGCTCCAATCAGGTTTAGATAGGAATTGAACCTCGGAAACGGGGCAGATTTCTTCCATATCCACAACAATCCAAGACCATAAAGCAGCAGCCAGAGCGCGATGAGAAACCGATGTCTTCCGAGAACGATTGGCCCAACGCTCACGTTTTCCAGAAGGTGGTAGACATGCCCGTAGGAGAAGAAAAGTATGATGGTGAGCGTTGCGGCATAACCCGCTCTGAGCCAGTCTTTGAGCAGGAGTCTATAGAGGAGAAGCACCAGGATGGTTCCTGTAAAAGTAATAAGCATCGAGCGGAGCGCTTCCCCAGATGGGATCTGATCGATGTTAAATGCAAGGAGCGAGATGATCGCATACGCTGAGAAAAGAAAGGGATGGAGGATGTAGTGCCTGTCCTGCATTACGGCGACAGACTTTCCATGAGGTACATCGTCCGATCTGAATCCTGAACTGAAACGGCCTCACGGATTTTGAAGTGCGCGGAGAATGCTCCTTCAAAGCCACCTTTTGTATAGCCCGGGAAAATATCCTCTCGGGATGCGAGCAGCCGGCGAACTTGTGAATCAGACTTGGGTACGAATTCGATGATGAGCCACTTGCACAGGGTATCGAAGAACTCTGCCAGGTGGGGAAGCGGCACATTATTTGAAATGGCGAGGTGATGTACGAGCGCGAGCGCCATGACCAGGTCCACGGGTCCACGTTCGTAGAACGACATGCGTTCCCGGTTGCCCCATCCGAGACCTGCGCTCGGGTTTGTGAGGTCGAGGAGGAGGGGGAGCAGGTCTTTTTCTTCCTCTTTTTTACAGTTGAGGTAGTTTAGCTCTACGGCAGCCGGATCGATGTCGAATGAAGTCGTCGGGATCTTCTTGTCACTGGAGATCCGGCTGAACAAGCCCGTATTCGCGCCGAGGTCCCAGACGGAACCAGGTTTTGAAGCATCGAGAAACTGATCTACAAGCGTTTTCTTATGCTCCAGCGCTGATGCCGCGTAGTTATGCGTCTCCTCGTAGTAATCCCCCCACTCCGTCCCATAGGGTTTCCAGTCCAATTTCCGCACGCCTGACTCGAGATTTTCGATGAGCCCTTGAAGTGCATTACGGTTCATTTTGCGCTGGATCTCGTCTTTTTTGATCTCCTTGTCGGCATAGCGCATTTGGCTGGAGGCATGTAGATGGATGTGAGTGAGCAGGGAGAAGTTCAGCTTTGATTTCGCCGGAAGCAGCTTGCTCGCCAGGTCGAGGGGAATTCCATCGATGTACACCCGCATTAATTGACTCAACCGCACATCGACATAGGAAATGAGGGCGAGTGGGGCAAGGAAGTGCTGGCAGAATTGTCGGTAAGCCACCCAGGGCTCACCTTGTCGATACGCTTCAAATGAGAGCGAGTCGATCATGGTCGGGCGTCCTTGGCGGAACTGGATGTTGTAGGCGCTGGCATCCTTGAGCGTCAACCCATGGTTGAAGGCAACCTTCTGGATCTGGAGCGTTGTCAACGCAGCGTCCTTGATCTCAGAGAAGCACCATTCATAAGGATATGAAATAAATGGAACGCGTTCAGGGCGGATGATCTTGTAGGCTAGTGAGGACTCTTCGGGCTCAACCTCGACCTCCTCGTGGGGTATGAGGAGATTCTCCTTGAGAAGGGCGTCATATAGGCCGGAGCTGATTAGAAGGTCGTAGTCCGATTTATAAGTTTGATTTACCTGCCGGAATAGAATCCCATCCCGTTCGTATAGGAATCCGCTTGGATCTCGAAATGAGGCAGGGTGCTTGCCGCTATTCCTCATCCGTTTCGGTTTCCTCGACTGGGAGGGTGTCGTCTTCCTTGGCATCTCGATTGAAAAATCCGACGATTCGTGACCAGGATGCTCGAATGACGAACAAGCTTCCCAGCAAACCAGCAATGAGTAGCTGGAGCAGATAGCTTCCCGAACCTGGGTCTAGATAGGCTTTTTCCACACCTAAAATCGACCCCAAAGGGCTCATCAGAATTGAGAAGAGAGCACTTAGAACTGCGAATGACATTTGATGTTCCTCCTATTGGTGAGCCTGTATTTTAAGCTGAAAAGGCTATTTCTAGAAGGTCTGGCTTTATCGGGTATGTATCACATCGTATCCGAGAAGAGATATCAGCAACAGCCTCACCTGAAAGATCACCATACTACTAAAGGGCGAGTTCGCTATAGAAATATCATTCGCCCCTCACCCCAACCAGCTTTGAGTCACATTCTTGAGATGATCCTTGC
>SDBS01003935.1_pt1 | contig 14571 bp, 15 predicted proteins | sample 2277091 | NCBI WGS metagenome assembly SDBS01 (sample SAMN10404972, study PRJNA504765) | marine sediment metagenome | isolation source: marine sediment core GS10_PC15, 163 cmbsf | place: Arctic Ocean: Southern Knipovich Ridge | collected 2010
GACAAAACTAACCAAATGCCATGGTTCAAAACCGAATTAAAATTACCAACATCAACCAATCAAGACGACAAACCTGATAAAAAACATACTTTTGATGTTAAGGCGCTGTTTCCGCATATTATTAAAGATTATCGCAAAGGTAGCCCCGAGCTGAAACCCGAAGAACTGAAATACTTTAAAAACAATAAAACCCCAAATGCCACGATTTTTATTCATGGCTTTAATGTTTCGCAGGGTGAATATAATAAGCATATTGAGAAATTTGTGGCTGATCCTGCCTGTGATCAGATAGAAATAACAAAACTAGATGCAACAATTTATCGCGACAAAGAATTACTGAGCAAAGATTTGCCGGGTATCGACCAAAGCGGAATGACACTCCAGCTGAATGGCACTAATGACCATAATTGGTTTTTGATGATGGAAGATGATTTAAACCGAGCTACAGGGCAGTTTACTCGCGGGAAAGACTATACTAAATACAACCGGCTGATAAACATTAAATGGCACGGAGATCCTGATTTATCAGTAAACTATATGAAAGCAGTTGCTAATGCTAAAACAGCGGGAAAAAACCTAGTAGGACTAGTACAACAGTTAATAAATAATAAGATTAAAGTAAACATCATAGCCCACAGTTTGGGCAATGCTGTTTTATTATTCCTGCTTAATGAAATCGGCCAAAAATATCCTGAGCAAATCGATCATGTATTTATGTGGGAACCGGCAGTACCAAATAATGTGTTTAGCAACACTGAAGGGTTTTGGTCATTTCCAAATGCAGCGAAAGCGACAAAGAAAATCACTGTACTTTATAGTCAAAATGATAATGTTTTGGGGCCAATTCCAGCCGGACAAAGTAATCAATTACAGATCGATCAAGCCAAGCCTTTTCTGGAAGAATACATTCCAGCACAGATTTTAACTTCTTTAGATCTTGACAGTATGTATGAAATAAGCTCTTGGATTGGTGTGCCAGTTACATCATTTTTTAGTGTGCACGGACTAAAACAGATATATGCGCAAATAGTTGCTGCTCACCCTAATTCTGGTATGAATCCTAATTTATTAGAAGAACTTCATAGCTTTGGAGATGATTCTGCGGCTTTCATCAAAGCATTGAGAGTAAAAAATGCGGCATACCAAAAAAAGATCCACGCCGATATGCAGGAATTTAAACGCAAACTTGAGCAACTGCCGGATCATCTGAATAAAAAAATGCGTCAGGCAGGATATCCGGTAGTAGCAGGTAAAGTAGATATTGGACAAACAGCCACACCAGCAAACACCGAAGGTTCAGATGAAAAGTTTCCGGGTGAGAATTTAGCCAGGTTTCTATCTGAAAATGTTTATGCTTCAGGTTTACAGCTGCCGGACAACGGAGTGACCCAATCTCATTTATTGTCTGATCTTTTCCTTAGTAATGCTGATTGGGTACGGATTATTGATGCAACTGATAAACAAATGATAAGTGGCATTCGGTACTATATTGAACCATATCTGATTGAGGGTTTTAAGCATTTTGTCTATCTAGATATGTCTATTTGTAGTAAAGCGTTAACAGCTATGCATACTTTAAAACTTGCGCTTTCTATACCTGGTCGTGAATGGAAATTACTTGAAGATGATATTAAATATACACCTACTCCTGCTTTGGGGTATAATGGACCACCAGTAGGGAATGATGTTGTTAAAAAACTACGTGATTCGGGTAAGTTGGATTTAGTGCCACAAGATAAATGGCTATGGAGCCATTCTGGGATGAAGATTCCTAGTGAGGCATTGATGAATAATGTATATAAAAAGCATATTATGAACAAAACGAATGGAATCAAAAATTTTGGACAATATGATATCGAGTAAACTACTGAAAACAGTTTTTACCTTAGCAATTTTGCTCGTAGTTTCGTTTGTTGTTTATTCAAAATTTCCTACAAATAGCAACAAGCCTAACAAACCAAATTGGCCTGACAACATTGCTATGGTAGTCAGCGCATCATCAGATGGCAATTACGCTGTAACTTCCAACTTAAACCAACAATTGGTCCTTTGGGACATAAAAAATAAGACGCATAAAATAATTGCTACTAATGCTAATATTTATAGTGCTTATTTCATAAAAAATACTCATTATTTTATGTGGCAAAATGATGACACTAATGAAGTAAATATTGCAAATATAAACGGACAAATTATTAAATCTTTTAATCCTGGGTTTCCAACTTATGGGCAGGTAATTACATCAAATTTACAACATTACTTTGCCTCGGATGAAGATTGGAATATTTTTATGCATGCCAATGGTCAAACCAAACAGATTAAAAAAGACGAAGGAGGTTTTCAAGGTGTTGGTAAATTATTGAACTTCACTTTATCTCATGATGATAAAATACTGTTAACATCTGGACAAGGAGAAAGCTGTGAACATGGCACTATTTGCCCATCAACGGTTCCTGATCCCAAACTAGCAATGCATAGAAATCAGTTAGACGGAGTTGTTATTTGGGATGTAGCAACAGGAAAACCATTGAGGAGTTTTCCCGGTAATCGCATCATGACGTTTGCTGCTTTTTGCCCTAGTGGAAAATATATTGTTAGTGGAGACAATAATGCTCAAGCTTATTTATGGTCGGCCCAGTCAGGTAAGTTAATATATAAATTAGATGACATTAGTATCGGCATTCCAGATGATCCAAACAAACCAATGGGGAAATGGGATAAAACAGGCTTAATTCCTGTCCCAAAAGATTTTCATAATTACATGAACGATCCTGTAGATTCTATTCTTGCTCTAAAATTTATAGATAAAACACATTACCTGCGATTTACGAAAGGTGTGCCATATGTAATCGTTTACTCGGTTAACAGCCCGCAGCCATTAAAATACATAAAAATCGCAGGGCCGATAAAAACATTCGATTTCACCAAAGAACGTTATCCTGCTGTTGCTGAATATGTCCGTGATCAGGCGATTGATACTGCTCCAAAAGCTCATATTCTGGTTATGGGACAACAAAAAGGTAATGGGATTATTGTGTTTAAATATGATCCAAAAAATATGACACTAAAGAAGATTTGGGTCGGGAATTTTTGTGGGCCAAGATCTGGAAATCCTAAGTGTTGGTAGAAAACGCTGGAGCGTGCTTGTTTATTGTCATGTGACAAAGCATTCCAGAAAGTTGTTACATGACAATTAGTGATGGCATAATCTTTTTTTAGAAATACCCAAGCTTCAATACTATAGTGATTTTTACCGTATTGCGAAAACACCAAATTCCGTTAGACTAAAACTATTATTAATTTATTAATGGTGAAATTATCATGGAAAGAGAATCTGGTAACAAGCGGCCAACTGCCAAATTTGTACTAACAATAATAATCTCTACAATTATTTTAATCTTTGGTCTCATTTCTTTGATATTTATCGGCCCATTGTTAAATATAACAGCTTTGCTGTGGTCTTTTGGTGGTGAGGAAAAGCAGCTAGTTATGTGGCTAGGTCTTGCTGCCTTTTTTGATTTGTATTTGATTGTAATTTATCCTTTATTTTATCTTATATTGGTTCCGCTGACTATCACGTTTTATAACCTAAAAAAACTTAAAGCGCTTAATATTATGATTCTGTTAATGTGGCTTTTCAATACGATTGCTATAGCTATATTAACAATTAGCTATATAACTTTGGCTTGCATGCCTGGCTTTAAGAATGCTCAAGACCAACCTCCGACGGCAATGGTTGTGAGTGTATCCTCAGATGGTAACTATGCCGTTAGCTCAAACACAAACAAGAAATTTGTTTTGTGGAATATAAAAGATAAAAAAGCAAAAGTGATTTCTACTAAAGCTAATCCATACAGCGCATATTTTATTAAAAATACTGACGATTTTATGTGGCAAGATTTAAATGATTTTGTGCATGTTCAAGATGTAAATGGCAAGGAAATTCTAAAGTTCCATAATTTTACCACTTACGGCCAAGTCATGACATCAGACCTGCAGCATTATTTTGCATCCAATAAGAACTGGGGTATTTATTCTGGATATGGGAAAGCACAAGAGATGATCAAATCTAGTAATGATAGCGATGGTATTCTAACTGCTAATGAACAATTACTTAATTTAACACTATCAAATAATAATGAATTCCTGTTAACTTCTGGAAATAGTGACGATTGTGAACAAAAAGGAATATTATGCCCATCGACGGTTCCTACGCCCAGCGAAGCAATGCATAAAAATAAATTGAACGGTGTTATAACATGGGATGTAAACACTGGTTATCCATTGAGACAGTTTTTTGGAAATGCAAACTATACTTTTGCCACTCTTAGTCCAGATGGCAGATTCGCTGTCAGTGGCGACGGAGATGGCTTTGGACTTGTCTGGGATACTAAATCCGGCAAATTAATATTCACACTCTGGTCATTGCTGCATGGCATGTGCACAAGCAATAAATTTTCATTTGGTTTATGTTTTGATGGGAATTATGATTATTCAAAACTAAATGTAAATGTACCCAAAGATCTTAGAGATGCTGCAAACCAAGCAGTTCAGGATTCTAGTGGTGATTTGAATACAGATGGATTAATTGAAAATATTGAGGCAATGAGATTTATTGATAACACACACTATTTAAGGTTTCCTGATGCTTTATGGCTTATAAATCCGTCATATGTGATATTGTACTCTATCAATAATCCACAACCATTAAAATATATAAAAATTATTAGCCCAGTTCTGAAAAAAAAGATAACATATAAAACAGTTAGGCCTGATTTTCCGGGTTTAGCAGTTGACACATCCCCTAAAGCTCATATATTAGTATTTGGTGATCCTAAAAGTAACAGCATTATGGTATTTAAATATGATCCACAAACTCAAACTTTAAACAAAATTTGGGTTGGAAAAACAGGATGGAGGCTTTTCTGAGGATTATAGACATTTTTTATAGGAGATTATCTAAATAAATCTGCGTGTGTTCCCGACCTAACAAAAGTTAAGCGTTTCCTCAGCAATCAGCTTGTGTGCTACTGTTGTTAATTTAGCTAAATCTTTGCCGCGTTTTTTTAGTCGTTTTACATCTTTCTCAAATTTGTTTTTATAAATCGGGGTTAACATCTAAATTCCAAGTTTTTTGAACATGTCCTCAGCATCTTTACAAACGACAACATCTTTACCTGCCCTAGCTTCTTTTATAGCTTTAGCCGTTTCTTTATTGGGTACCTTGACATCAAATGGCAACTTATGCTGACGCTCAACATACTTATAAAACATAGTTACAGCTTGAGTTGGAGTAACTCCCATTTCATAGAAAATAGCATGCACATGCACTTTAAGGTCATGTTCGACTCGCGCCCTAATAAAATCATTTTTCGTGCTACTCATAATCAACTCTCTTTGGTATTTAAGCTAAGATAATTGTATCCCATTTGGGCAACAAAATCAAGTTTTTAGTCAAATTATTAAATGGATTTAATTGTCAAAATATTGCGAAAAGCCGGTGTTGTAGATCAGTATTCATGGTATTATTATATTTAAATATGATCCAAAAAATATGATGCTGAAGAAGCTTAATATTGGGAATAATTTGTAGAGGAGTTTTTATGTTTGATGATTATAAAATTATTGATTTATCGCAAGAGATATACGAAGGCATGCCTGTCTATCCTGGCAACATAGCTACAGAGCATCCCATTGTTTTAAAGCACGGAGATCCAGCAGACGATTCACCAGAAAACAAAAGTTTTTACGTGGCTAATTTGTCAATTTCTGAGCATTCAGGCACTCATGTCGATGCCATAAGTCATGTTGATCCAAGGGCTAATGCACTACATATTAATGAAATGGGATTAGAGTATTTTTGTGGCAAAGGCATAGCTATTGATTTTGATGATGTCGGCGATAATCAACTAATCACTCTCGAGCAAGTTAAAAATAGACTTGAGTTTTATAATGTATCGTTAAAGGATTATGATGTGTTTCTCTATACTTATGGGCATTTCAACAAATATTATCCGAGTGACGAATATCATACAAAGTATAGTGGCCTGAGCTCAGAAGCAGCAGAATATATTTATAATGAATGTGACATCAAAAATATTGGTACAGATACTCCAAGTGTCGACAAATATGGCAGTGAGTTCCCGTGTCATTTTGTATGCAAAAAATATGGCAAAGTTAATACCGAAAATTTATGTAATATAGACAAATTAGTAGGTAAATCGTTTTACTATGTCGGATTGCCATTAAAAATAAGACAAGGCTCCGGGTCGCCTATTAGAGCTGTTGCGTTTGTGAAATAGGTTGTTAATTTGATCTTAAAAATTAGATTAGCAGTATAAATTTACGATTTTTTAATTAGCTGATTAAGCGAAACGCCAGAATTTATTTGTTCCAAAATACACTCTTCTTCTTTTTTTATGTGTTCGGCTTTTTCTATAATGGCAGGAATCTCTTTATGCGATAAGACAACGATTCCGTTTTCATCTGCAAAGATCACATCATTTGGATTTATCAGAACATCGCCGCACGTAATTGGTACTTGCACTTTGCCTATTGTTTGACTGTGGGATTTTTTTGCACAAATTCCTTTTGCAAATACTGGGGTCCCGCTAGCTTTAATGCCCTCAAGGTCTCGACAATAACCGTCAATCACAAAACCTGCGAGCTTTTTCCGCTTTGCCTCATTAGCAAATAACTCGCCTGCGAAAGCATATGGGGAATTATTGCAATCAATCACGAGCACGTCATTTTCTTGGGATTGTTCAAGTGTTTCCAAAACAGTCATAATATTGTCAGCACTCATAACTGTGAAAGCAGTGCCAACCATTCTGGTTATTGAGCATAGAGGTCTTATATCGCTCCGCATCAATCTGATATCGCCTTCGGATGCATCACATATTTGGCAAGTATCCAATTTTAGTAACCGCTGTTTGATAGTGTCTAAACTCATTTTATGGTACCATTTCAATAGATTATTAAAGCTAAAATTATAGGTGTTATTACTAGTTTTCACAATGAGTTTAGTGAATTTCGCTGGGAGATAATAATGAAAAGCAGCAAAGTTAAACAGCTACCAATAGCAAGAGCTTGCCTTTATGGTAATAGATTAGATGCAACTCAAATTGACAAGCCTTTAGTCGCAATTATTTATTCCCAAAATGAAATATGTCAATGAAGATAATGAAAACGAGTAATAGCTTAAGGTACTGTTTAAAGAGTTCTAACGGAGGTTAAAGCTTTGTTTGGAATATTATTTAGCGGGATTGGCACAGAGTTAATTAAAAAATTCTTTTCCTTATTCAGTGCTAAAAAAAAAGAAGATTGTACTATAAATGTTGAGATTAAGAATACTATTGATAGTGATTCTATTAAGACTGATTTTGATACAGAATCTGAGGCTTCTAACGTAACAGAGACTTTTATTCCTAGGAAACTCGAATTAGCTAGCCGACTACAACAAGTTATTCAATTAATTAAATTGGGGATTGATTGTAATGATTTTACTATTACCAAAATAGCACAACTATTAGGATATGAGCTAGTGACACCTTTTGAGAGGTACGTGCAAGGTGAATCTGAACCGAGTGTTGATGAGCTTAAAAGAATTAATGCAAAATTTGGAGTAAATTTTAATTGGTTAAACAATGGAGTCGGTCATCCATTTTATAGTGATGCTCCTTATCAAATGTTCCCGATGGGGCATTTAAAATATATTCTTGAACAGGAACCACAAGATATATATTTTATACAAAGTGATAACACAGAGAAAAGCTCTACAATATTGTTACGAATTGATACTTACCGCTACAAATTACTGATGGGATCTTGGCACATAAGTGAGCATGTTGGCGCTACAGGGGAAAGGCAAATTTATAGCTATTACAAGCTAATAAGAGCTCTGAAACTTCATCCTAAAATAGGTTATTCGCGTTTATGGGGAAAAATTATCTCTGATTTTGACGATGATTTATTGGTTAGTGGGGATATTTTTCCTGGACAGATTTTAAAGAAATACAAGGGAGAAAATTCGTGGTGGGATGATTTATTGGACATAAATCATGAATGTTCGCATTTTGATTATGCGAGCATGTATGGAGAATCGTTTTTATGTGCACAAAGAGTAATAAAGTTATTTTTAAAGAATGACAAAGAGCTTTAACAAATAATCCTTATTAATTCAGTAAATGGTTTTATGTAAATGCTAGTAAAATGATGATCATCATACTTTCTTGGAGGTATAGTAATAATCGCAGGTTTGAGTAATGTGCTCTAAAACAATTTAACTTGCTTCGATAGCTTGTTTTAAATCCTCTATAATGTCCTGATAATTTTCTAAACCAACAGATAACCTGATAGTTTTGTCGGTAAAACCAAATTTGTAATATTCTTCTTCAGGAAAGTCGCGGTGTGTCATCTTCGCAGGAATTTCAATCAAAGTTTCTGCATCACCTAAACTAACAGCCAATTTAATAAATTTTACACTTTCGACTATTTTATAAGCTGTGTTTTTATCACCTTCAACTTCAAAGCTAATCATAGCCCCAAAACCCGACATTTGTTTTTTTGCTACTTCATGGTTAGGTTGTTGTGACAGTCCCGGATACATAACTTTTGTGACTTTTGGATGTTTTGTTAGAAATTCTACAACTTTATGCGCGTTTTCTTCATGTTGACGCATCCGTACACCCAATGTTTTCAAGCCGCGCAATAATAACCATGCATTAAATGGACTCATGACACTACCCAATTTGCCCATATAAACATAATTTAATTCATTGAGATAATCTTGGTCATTTGCAATAGCCACTCCACCGATAAGATCACCATGACCTGACAAATACTTAGTTGCACTGTGTAGAACTATATCGGCTCCAAGAGCCAGCGGTTTTTGGAAATATGGTGTTAAAAATGTGTTGTCAACAATTACTTTGATATCATGCTTTTGCGCTATTTCAACTACCTTTGCGATATCAATAACATCAAGTGATGGATTAGTTGGAGTTTCAAAAAAGATCAGCTTTGTTTTCGTAGTTATCTGCTTTTCAAGTTGTTGCAAATCAGTCAAATCTACATATAAAGCATTTACTCCAAACTTACGCAATATTGTATCTGTTAAGACATAAGTGCATCCATAAACATTGCGATGCAGAATTATCTCATCCCCTTGACTTAATAAAGACACTAGCACTGCTGCAACTGCTCCCATCCCGGATGAGAAAGCAACTGCACCAAGCCCACCCTCGAGCTTAGCCATTTGTTGCTGAAATAGGTTTAATGTTGGATTTGTACCCCTTGTATAAATATAAACTTCACGCTCAAGCTCAAAAAATTCATCAACATGTTGCATATTATCAAATGTGAATGTCGAAGTCATATATATTGGCTGTACTAAAGCATTGTGGCTATCTTGCTTATCAACGTGAATTGCCATTGAATCGAAATGTTTTTTGTCGTTTGTCATGATTTACCTCATTGTTTGTTGTTATTTCATAATGGATACTAAAGAATCTAATATAATCTTAGAAAAAACAGGCTCCATTTTTTTTGCCTGTTTTCCAATAACGCTATTATAGACACTAGATTTGCCATAATGTCTTGGTATTGATTGTAAAACTGTAGTAGCATGCAGCTTGAATTGTTTTGCTCGCCAAAATAAAGCTGCGGTTTCCATATCCCAACAATGTTCTTTTTTTATTTGTTCCTTTTCTAATGAATTAATGATTTTATTGATGGTTTTTTTATTTTCTTTGAAAAAATCAGGAAAATTGTAAGCATGATAATCCTCAACGTTATGACAAATCATTTTTTTTATTTTTAAATTATGTTTCGTTTGCTTAATTGTTGTAGTTAGGCTTTCAATTAAAATTTTTGAGGCATATATTGATTTTCCAAAATCACATTTTGTGGCGCCACTGTCACGCATTAACCCATACAAATTATCAGCCTCATCAACAATAATAATGCTATTTACGTTTTCTTGTTCATTGATATGTCGATCATTGGACCCGTAACGAACAATGTATTTTGCTCCAGCCACATACATCTCAAAAAAAGCAAAACCAGAGCCCGCCGCTCCCATTGGCACACTTCCCACAAAAACCTTCTTTCCTCTATATTTGCCGATATATATAACGATTCCCCAGCTATTACAATGTAAAACCGAATCTGATAATTCTCTTTTGATAATTCTTTTCGCTCTTTGTGGATTTGAGCAAACAATCCCACAAGCTGGCAATTTCTTTTTTATTACAATATTGGTATTAATGCTACAAGGCATATAAATCATCCCATTTGCGGTATATTTTTTCATCATAAGACAACCAAAAACAGACATTATTTTATAAAAGAAAAAATATCGTCAATCTTCAATATTTTTCTATAGTTTTTAACAAATTGCTTAGCAATATTTAAAACCTTCTTTTCAACCAAGATTCTCGAATCCTTATCTTGAATGCCTTGTGTATCCTCTACTCCTCCAGCACTAAATATTCTTCTTGCCATTTCACAACCAGCAAAACCGATGCTTTCTTGAATAATATTAATTATAAAACTATTTTGATATTCTTCAAAAACAGATTTTGAAACAAAATCCTTTTCAATTAACGCGCTATTTTCATTATATTTCCAAAGACTTGTAAATTTTATACTAAATTTTTCTAATATTGCACGCGCCGTCGATAGCAACCAGTCTTGATATTCTTTATTTTTCGTGCGCCCAAAATGTGATGTCCATGCAATCACAAAATTTCCAAAAAGCAATCCAATATCAAAACCCATTGGACCAAAAAACGCAAACTCGCTGTCTATAACATAGGTATCATTTTCATTAACCATAATAGAGCCTGTATGAAGATCCCCATGGATTAATGACTCTGTTTTATTCATGAAGCAATACTTTAGATCAAGAACGTTTTCTTTAAATTCTGCATCGTTCCATAGATCATCGGCTTCCTTTTGTAATTCAGGAATAACACGGGTAGTCTCATGATTCATGAAGCGGTAGGTAAAAACAAAATTTTCAGTTACCTTACATAACTCAGTATTGTTGATAAATTTTTCTATCAACTTATGTTTCTCAGGCCCCTGCAAATAAAGAGAAGAAGTTCTAAATAAAGTCTCTGCTAAGAAAGTAGATATATGCTCGTCAAAATTTGGAAAATATTCTGCGTAAATTAACCCTTTCCTTAAAATTTTATGCTCATTTAGATATTGCATAATAATGAGGCTCATGCTTTTATCAGAATGATATATTTTAGGAATATGCTCGCCAATAATATCACCATACAACATCATAGAATCTATCTCGTAATTCATCCTGTCACGAGATAAGGGATATGCTTCTCCAAAATATCGCAGATAAGGAACCGCTTGCTTAACAACAAGCTGTTTATCTCTATTTTCGTTGCTTACAACAAATACGTAATTAAGATTACCATCCCCAATTTCTTTCGCATTTAATTTATTACAATTAAAAAACGATTTAACAGTTGGGATTTTTTTTATATGCTCAAGTACGCTTTCAGTGTTAAGTTGTTCGTAATTCATATTATTTTTTATAGCTAGTATTTTTTGTATTAGTACTAAATCTCTGGCATGTAAAGCAAACCATAATGATAAAGCCCCGTAATTTTCACTAGTATACTCCTTTTTTATTTTTAATTAACCTTATTGATCTGGTTAAACAAAATAGGACACTGATATAACAACAGTTTTAAAAAGTTAAAATTTAATTATTTACCATATTATTCTTGTTATTGAGTGATAGCAATACAGTATTTTTGCACAGTGTTATTCAAGAGCCTTAAAATTTAAACGGATTAAAGCTTCCAATCTCATAACTATCTACCCCTAATTTTGTTTTTAGCAGCGTTACTAAATAAGCCGCAAAACCGGTATACATTGCTGCAAACAGTATATTTGAGGCCGTGTTTGTTAGAGTAATCTCGATCAAATCAGATTGGCTCATGGCTGTATGAAATGCCAGTAGATCTGTAACAACAGTATAAACTACTAGCCCGATAGAGGTAGAACATATGCTTCTAAACCAAAAAAGTTTTCCACGCATCAAGATTTTTAATCTCGATAAAACATGGATGTTGATTAAACTGCTAGCAAGAACTCCAACAATACCCGCAAAATACAACCTCACCATTGGGTCCAAAACAATATCATAGGCGCTTTGCTTATGCCAAGTTGCAGGTGATGGCAGATGCGCAATGATTATTATCAAGCTGGTGAAAATAAAGTCGCAAATCACGTGTATCCAAACTATTATTTTTGCGTTGGTTTCACCAAAGACTTCTGTGAGTACATCTGTTAAAACATATAACAAAGGGAAGATGAATCCGGCGCCTATGAATATAATGTTGCCTACAGATACTAGTTTATAAGCGACAATATCACAAGCTAGTGAGACAGTGAGATATAACATTGCAATTGTGACAAAGAATCTACACTGTAAATCGAATTTAAAATTATTAGCCATATTTAATTCTTCACTTCTTTATGCTCGTTAAGGTTTTGTTTCTAATTTGCTTAAATTTTGTTTTGTTATTGGCTCCCGAATCAATAAAGAAGAGCTCGCCAAAAGCTATTAAGGTTATCTTTGAGGCTTCTATTGGGTGGAACTTCTCCAGTAAATGTTTATCTTCAAACAGTTTGGTGATTTTTATTTCGTATTCGTGTTTCTTGCCAAAAGTTTTGTACCTAATTATAGTGTGGCCTTTAGCGTCATAACGGAATTCAGATGTGAGCTTGCAAGGATAAAAATTTTTTCTTTGTTCGTGCTGGTAATAAAAAAATCCTACTATTTTTTGTAGAAAATTTTTGATTCTTCCAAAACAATCTGCAACAAATGTTTCTATACTTTCCATTGTGTTTACTTAACTCTTTATATTAGGAAAACCATCTGGCCTCTTTCATTACTCCAATAATTTCATCTTTAGCGCTTATTTCAACAGGGCTGTAACCAATAGAATTAATTGGTGATAAAGTTATTTTGTTTTTTTTATGTACTACATATTGCCTAAATACTATTTCATTGGTGTTTTTAATGTGCGCTAACACATAATCATTGTTTTTAGGGGCTGTGTTTTTATCAACTATGATCACAGTGCTTTCTTCAAACCTAGGAAACATTGATTGATCTTTAAGTTGTATAGCAAAGGCTCTATCGCCAATTTGCCGATTAACCAGTATCCAGTTTATGTATTTATCCAGGTCAAATTTTGTTTCGTTTGTAGCAATATTCTTTATTTGCTCAAATGTTAATATAGGTACTTTGGTTTGCGATTTTATTAGCTGATAATCAATATCATTTTCTAAAATCATTTGCCCAACTCCAGAAGCTAGCCATGTTGCGCTAATATTTAAAGCCTCGGCTATTTGGAAAGTGAATCTTGATTTTTTTGTTTTACTGCTGCATAAATATTGAATAGCTTGCTGTTTTACACCAATCTGTCTAGCTAGTTCTGCCTGGCTAATACCGGCTTTTTCTATCGCTAGTTTAAGCCGATCAGATAAAGTGCTATCGTTTTTTGAATTAGGGAGCGATTTATGTAACAAAATTTCCTCGTATAAAATTTTGTCTAAAGTGGTGTCAATTGCCATCCTATAGCCTCGTAAATTAGATTTGGTATTGTTTGTATCAAGATAAATTGTATCATTACAAGAAATATTAGTCAAGCCAGTATAAACACACAAATCTACAATTTGTATTGACAAATAACAAGAAAACTTGTAGGATGTTTTTATTAGCTGTGTGGAGAAAAGAGCATGTTTTACAACAATATAAGGAAAAGTCATTTCATAATGCCTCTTAAAGCTGCATTTTTGTCAATATTCAAATTTTTCAATATGGGGAGAGAGAGTCGCCATATTCGTTCACCTGAATGATTATGGTTATTATTAACTATTAGGGAGAAATAAAAAATGACTGACAGCAACAAAAAACCAGAACGGTATCGTCTAGGTGGTGAGTTTGGCGATAAATATTTGACCCGTCAGGAAGCTCGATGCATAGTGTGTTTTTTAAGAGGCAATACTGTTAAGTCTACTGCGAGGATTATGGAGTTGTCGCCACGTACGGTTGAATATTATGTTAATAACATGAAAAAGAAGCTGGGTATTGTATCAAAATCTGATTTAATATTTCGAGTTATAAAGACTGATTTTACTAAAAATAATGATATAGATCCGTTGACGTTTTAGTGTTGGCCCTTAAGGGCTTTTCACTTGACGCAATAGCACAACAAACTCTAAAGCACTGCGGGCCGGTGCATGGCGCTATGAAAAACCCGAAGTATCTCGATGATGTTGTTTTTTACTCGATATGGAATAATGTAAGGTGTGGGGTGCAATATGGTAAAAAGTACGGCATGGAAATAAATTAATCTAATTTTTGCGCATCATATCCTTTTTAAGCGTTTAATAATTTCAAAGACATCCATTTCAAACTTCGAGAAAGCAAACCACTTTTTGCCGAGGTCTTTTAGTGAAGCGCCTATATGATAAATTTCACTATCATCTAAGATAAGAAAACGATCATGAGTATGCTTGAAAACTCGAATT
>SDBS01003936.1_pt1 | contig 14570 bp, 13 predicted proteins | sample 2277091 | NCBI WGS metagenome assembly SDBS01 (sample SAMN10404972, study PRJNA504765) | marine sediment metagenome | isolation source: marine sediment core GS10_PC15, 163 cmbsf | place: Arctic Ocean: Southern Knipovich Ridge | collected 2010
TTAGAAATAGCCGGTAAAATTCAACAAAAAGCGGCTCTGCTTAAGTTTATAATCCCGATTGTAATCAGTGATCTTGAAATCGCTGTAATCATGCCCGTTGGTACTGGAAGTCCACCAATACTCACCGGCATCACTCGCGGACGAATTCGTGAATTCGAGCGCAAAATCCAGATGAATCTGGCTCCAGTGAATCCCAGCGCCGAAAGCAAAGCCAAATCCCATATCCTGATCACTAGAACTACCGGGGGTGACCATGATGTCAAATACGGGGATGTTGTAATACTGGACCAGATAATTGGTTGTCCCCGATGTATTCCCGCTCACCATCGGGGTATTGTGGAAGCCCACACGAAGCGGAATCCGGCCGTAGTTGGACTCCAGGACATATTCGGCCCCGAGACGTATTTGATGGAGATTATACCATTCGGTCGGGTAGTCGGTAAATTCGCTTGCCGGATTGGGAATCCCCTCATGTTCGTTTTCGATCGGCTCTTTGGTCTGCTGCGTGGATATGTTGTTGTCCTGGAACTTGCGGAATTGATAATCGAGGGCAATCAGCAACTTCTCCGTTGGGCGATATGAGCCGCCAAAGCCAAGGGCGAACGGGATCTGGACTTTCCGCTCGGTAATAAAAAGTGCCTCCAGCGCGTTGGAGTGGATGTCCCGTTGGACATACTGCATAAATGTTTCGACGTCCAACTGCTGAGTCAGGGTCCAGGGAGATGTATACACCAGTGCGGCCGACCACTTGTCGGTGCGATACATCAGCCCCAGGTTGCCGAAGACACCGGAATAATCGACGTCGGTTTCCATCGTCATAATCAGGCTATCGGTGAAAGTTATTCCCTGGTATTCGTACGGATCCGAAAAAACGTGGAAAAAGCGCTCGTCCTTACGGTCTCCCATGGCGAGGTGTATTCCCGCGCCGGCGGTCAGGTTAGTGGTGATTTCAGTACCGATCCCCAGGAGATTGATCGCCGCCAGACTCCCCACCGAACGCTGCCGCGTGTCGAGGTTCTGGACGAGGGTGACATCCCCGGTCTCCATGGCGAACCATGAATAAATACCGTCTTCATAGAAGATGTCCTGGAGGCGATAATATGACATGCTGATGACAAATTCATGTTCGCGGAGTGTAATCGGGGCAATGAATGACCAGAAACCAATGCTGCCCAGATTCCCGGAGGCCTCACCAAAGCCAACAGGATTGTTTTCCACCGCCGAATGGACATAATTCCAATTCATTGAAGTCTGGACGCCCTCATTATAAGGGAGCCCGGCCGGATTCCATGTGCCTGCCGAGCCGTCATCAGATACAGCCAGGAATGCGCTGCCCATCCCTATCGCTCGAGCACCAACCCCGCGGAAATTCCAATCGTAATACGATTCATACCGCAATCCCTGAGCCAACGCCAGACTCGCCGCGCCGACCAACACCCCGGTTAATATCATTACCCGAAATTTCATGTTCGTTTCATCCTCCCGCCTGTCATCCGAGTTCGCGCACTCGTTAAACCCTTGAATAAATTCGCCATATATGCGAGTGTCAACTGTTTTTTGGCGCTGGAGCCGAGCTTTTGGCATAATGTGATCATGGGTTTTTCCCTCGTGGCGCCCCAACGGCGACAATCACACCCCACCACCACGGCGGGCGCCGTTAAATGGCAAAAGAGGGGCCTCGCGCCCAATACCCCCGAGGACTGAGGTTTATTCCCCCGATTTCGGGGGTTTCCGGTTGCGCGAACAGTCTTGGCGCACTTGATTATGGCGATGCGGCAGTCGATCACCATAGCGGTATGCGGTGCAGGAACGGCAGACCCGGAGACCGCCGCTCGGGCCGAGAAGGTGGGCCGCGCCGTCGCCGAACAGGACGCGCGCCTGGTCTGCGGGGGCTTGGGGGGCGTGATGGCCGCCGCCTGCCGGGGGGCGAAAAAGGTCGGTGGGCTGACTATCGGCATCCTCCCGGGACGGCAATCGACCGACGCCAACCAGTGGGTTGACATTCCCCTGGCCACCGGGTTGGCCGAGGGGCGAAACCTGCTGATTATCTATAATGCGGACGGGATCATCGCGTTACCGGGAGGATCCGGCACGCTAAGTGAAATCGCCCTGGCCCTGAAAACCGGGAAACCGATTGTGGATTTGGGCGATTGGGGAATTGATGGAATGATACCGGGGACAGGCAATATTTCCGTTGCGGTGGCAAAATTAATTCAGGAAATAAAACGCCGGAGTGGAGATCTATGAGCAGCGCCCGTTTATTGATCTCCGGGGTGGTCCAGGGAGTATGTTTCCGATATTATACAGTTTCTTGCGCACGCGACGCAAAAATCCACGGGTGGGTTAGAAACCTTCCCGACGGACGGGTCGAGGCCGAGGTAGTCGGCGAGAAGGGCTTGATTATTGATTTAATTCAGCAACTTAAGATTGGTCCTCCCGGGTCCCGGGTTACCGGCATTGACATCCAGTGGCTGCCGGAGGACCCGGATCACAAGTCGTTTATTGTCAAATACTTCTGAGGGCGGCAAAGATCGTGGCCGAGGGCATCAGCAACCCGGCAAAAAAAGTAGACACCAGTTGGGAAACCGGAGATAAGCATGAGCAATTCACTAAAAAACAAGATCCGTGATATCCCGGGTTTTCCCAGGAAAGGCATCGTTTTCCGGGATATCACCACCTTGCTCAAGGACCACGGCGCTTACCGTGAGACAATCACGTTGCTGTTTGACCGCTACCGCGACCGGCCGATCGACTTAGTATGCGGTATTGAGGCGCGGGGGTTCATCTTCGGCGGCGCGCTCGCTGATAAATTGCACTGCGGTTTTGTCCCTGTCCGCAAGGCAGGCAAGCTACCGGCCGAAACGGTCCGGGAAAAATACGACTTGGAATACGGCACGGCCGAACTGGAGATTCACAAAGACGCTATCCAGTCGGGAAAAAATGTACTGGTCGTGGATGATCTTTTGGCCACCGGCGGAACACTGGTCGCCACCTGCCGGCTGGTTGAAAAACTCGGCGGGACTGTATTTGGGATTACCACCATTATCGAGTTGACCTATTTAAACGGCCGCGACAAACTTGCGGGATACGATATCCACTCATTGGTGAGGTACGACGCTGAATAAAATGCCCTGTCGAATGGCCACCGGGAATGCGGACCGGCGCGAATGCACGCAAAAACTATTCTATCTTGGCCCCCGTAGCTCAGCATGGACAGAGCAGAGGTTTCCTAAACCTTTGGTCGCAGGTTCGAATCCTGCCGGGGGTATAAATCTCCAATGAACAATGACCCGCGACTTGTCGAACGTATCCGGGAAGTGACTGGTTGGCATAGAGTTAAGAAGCCGAAGATCGTCACCGATACCTCGGATTCATTCCGCATTGAGCGGGGCAATATTGTGCGCCTGGGCGGACGCGACTATGTCGTCCGGGGCTTCAAATACGAATCGCGGTTCGGGATTACCGACCAGCCAAAGTACTGGGTCTTAAGCGTTTACGACCTTGAAACGGCCGAACAGAGAATCCTCAAAACCGTTTTCCATGAAGAATTCAACGTTCATATCGGGATTTTTAAAATTCACTGTTTCCGCAGCCCCGATAAGGAAGCCCGCGTGCTTGATCTGGTGCGGGGCGATATACGTTTCATGCAGGGGTTTACCGTCCGGGACGACAAAGATAATAATGTCCGGGTGCTCGATTATATTAAAGGACCAAGCGTTTTTCATCGAGTCTATGAAATCAACAAAAGCCATGAGCAGTACTTTCACGAGGACTTGCCGGATATCTTGCGGAAACTGGCCGGTTGTATTGAAGCCATTATGTTTTTGCATCAAAACGGCACCTGCCACGGCGACATCCGCAACGATCATATCATCATCGAGGCGGGTACGGGCCGGTTCCGCTGGATTGATTTCGATTTAGACCAGCATGTTTCGGACTATGACATGTGGAGTTTGGGGAACATTATCAACTATTCGGTCGGCAAGGGAATTACCTCGTTCGACCGGGTTCTGAAAGGGAAAGAATTCGCGCCGGAAATCAAAAACAGTCTTCGTCCGGAGGACGCGTCGGCGTTTTATGAATATCGGATCATGAATTTACAAAAGGTGTATTCCTATCTCCCGCGGAAGCTCAATGATATCCTGGCCCGCTTTGCCGTTCGGCCGAAGGAATACTACACCAATGTAAGACAACTTTTGGAAGATTATTATGAAATGCTGGACACTGATTTTCCGGCGCGTTAGATTGGCGGTATGCGGCCGGCGACGGGCGGCCGGCGGACGGAGAGAAATAAGGTAAGTAGCGGCGATGAAAACGGTAATCATTGGTGGCGGCCGGGGGTGTAAAGCCCTCATCGGTTTGGCCCAGGGGTCTTTCCTTACGGAATTGCCGTTGGATATCCGCTGTGTCGTCGATCCCCAAGCCGATGCTCCCGGGATGATCTATGCCCGGGATTTGGGGATCATGACCAGCGCCAGCGTGGTGGACGCATTCGCCCTCCCCGGTATCGAATTGATCATCGAATTGACCGGCAGCGACGAAGTTTTGGAGGAGATCTACAAAGTTCATCCTCCCGGGGTCAAATTAATCGACCATACGTTTGCCCACGTTTTCTGGGACCTGGTCAATGCCCGCAACGCCCGGGAACGCCGGCTACGGGAAATGACCGAACTCGAACAAAAAATCGAGAAAGAACGCCATTTCCTGCAGAGCGTGCTGGATAACATCCCGGAGCTTCTGGTAGTCCTGGACACTAATGGACGGGTGATCAAGATCAATGAAAGCTTCAGCAATTTCACGCGGGTCTCCTCCGATTTCGCCCTGGGGAAAACCTGTCCGGAACTTCTTAAAAAAACAGCATTTGCCGAAAATGTCCGCGAGATGCCCGCGATGTTGGACAGCGTGCGGGAAACCGGGAGGGGTATTTCGATGATCTGGCAAACCTCACCGCCGGTCGAAACACACTGGGAGGTTTCCTGCACCCCGATCATCGGGCCGGACGGCGCGCTGGATGCCATCCTGAGCACCTGGCACCGCATCACCGAGCAGGTCACGCTACGCCGCAAAATTGAAAGCCGGGAACAACGGCTCCGGAGCTTCATCGACTCTGCGACTGATTGGATTTCCATGAAAGACCTGGACGGCCGGTATATCATGGTCAACCCGGTCTGTGCCGCGGGCTTCGGCCGCAAGCCGAAGGATTTCATCAACAAAAAAGTTGAAGATATCCTCCCCCCCGATTTGGCCCGGATGACCAGACAGCACGACGAGGAGGTAATCCGCACCCGTCAACACCACACCTATAACGAAATTGTTCCCATCGACGGCAAGGACCACCACTTTCAGGCCGTCCGATTTCCGTTGAGTAATTACCAGGGCGAATCGATCGGTGTTTGTACAATCATGCGTGATGTGACCAAGGAGCACGAACTCAACAACCAACTGGCACAAGCGACAAAACTGGCCGCGGTGGGACAATTGGCCGCTGGCGTCGCGCATGAAATCAACAACCCCCTGACCGGCATCCTGGCTTACGCGGAAGATCTGCGGGACGAACTCCCCGAAGATAACCCGCTACGTGACGATGTAAAGGTTATCATCCGCGAAACCCTCCGTTGCCGGGACATCGTACGCAACCTGTTGGATTTCGCCCGCCAGGAAACGCCGAAGCTGAGGAATGTAAACCCCAGCAAAATTGTCGACCAATCGCTGGCCCTGGTGGAAAAATTACCCCAATTCCGAAACATTAATATCTGGAAAAAACAAGAAAAAAATATCCCACCGGTCAGATGCGACACCCGCCAGATGCAGCAGGTCGTCTTAAACCTCATGCTCAATGCAGCCGAAGCGATGAAAGAAAAGGGCATGATCATTGTTTCGACCGCGTACGACAAGCGGCACGATAAATGCCTTATCGTGGTGCAGGACAGCGGGCCGGGGATCCCCGAAAATATGATCGATAAGATATTTGAGCCGTTTTTCTCCACGAAAGGAACCAACGGCCTGGGGCTGGCGGTCAGTTGGGGGATTGTGGAACGTCACGGCGGCGTCATTGAAATCGATATTCCGGAAGGCGGCGGTGCGGTATTTCAAATCGTCTTGCCCGCGGCCACGGGCCATGCGGCTGAATGATAACGGGCGATGAGTGAGGATCCGATGCGGAAGATGAATATTTTGGTGGTAGACGACGAGCAAATCGTCCTGGACAGTGTCAAGAAACATTTTCGCAAAGAGAACTACAAGGTCTATACGGCCCTGTCCGCCCGGGCCGGTTTGGGCACGATGGATAAAACGACCATCGACATCGTGCTGACCGACCTGATGATGCCCGACATCGACGGCCTGGAATTCATGAAAATGGTGAGTGAGCGTAACCCGAAGATCCCGGTAATTATGATCACCGGTTACGCGACGATCAACACCGCCCTGCAGGCCACACAACAGGGGGCATTCGATTATGTGGCCAAACCGTTCGCCAAAGCCGAATTGCAGGGCGTCGTGCGGCGCGCCGCCGAACTGGTGCAGGCGGCCGAAAGTAACGCCGGCCCCCGGGTGGAAGAGCCGAAGGATGATAAAGCAACCGCGACCGAAAAACCTGCCCCCGCGAAAAAAACTTTCAAAGGCATCGGCGAACATTCCTGGATCACACTCGAAGAAAATGGAACAGTGCTTATTGGCGCGGAATATTCGTTCTTAAGCGGTATCGGCGGAATTCAGACCATCCATTTGCCGGCGGAAGGTGATGAATTGCGCCAGGGCGGAGTTTATCTGCAGATATTTTCCACTGATCTGCGGTCGCATGTCATCCTCTCACCACTATCCGGTACCGTTATCGCGGTTAACGAAAATGTACGGAATAATCCGGAGATCGCGAAAGAAGACCCGTACGGGTCCGGCTGGTTGGTCCGGCTGAAACCAACGCGCTTTGAACAGGAGATTAAAGAACTGGGGCTGTAACCGCTCATCCAGCCGGCATGATCGACACAACCTAGGAAATCGGCAGCCAGTAACTGATTTTCAAAGCCACAAAATCCTCGCCGGTCACGCCAAATGTAGCGAACAATGATTTAGCCCGGACGGTCCGTCCCGGGTCCTTGTAATCCTCAAGATTACGCTGCCAGACAAAATACAGCGTACTGCCCCGCAGAAACTCCCAGCGCAGGACGAGATTACTGCGGAAGGATTGATAACCATAATCACGATTAGGAATCGTGAAGGTATTTTCGCCATCGTTAATTGTATAATCCCCGTCTTCATTTTCGCTGAGGGTAGTCCCGTCCGCACCATATTCGCGAAGTTCGTTATCCCGCGCACGGACCAACTCGCCATGACCGAAATATCGTCCGCTGGCCGCGAAGGGCTCAGCGTACAATTCCAAACTCAAATCGGGCGTGAAATAATAATTCAGTCGTAATTGGAGTGACAACCGACTGGCGGCGATGCGCGAAAAGACATAACGGCTGCCGAAGGTATCCTCTCCCCCGCCGGCATCGGTGATCGTGGTAACATATTGCCGTGGTTGTTCCTCACGGACATACACTGGATTTAAAGATATCTGCCCCCGGTTACCCACGCGGGTGGAAAAATTTGCACTAAACAAATACAGCCAGCCAGCCAGATTGTCTCCGGCCAACAGCGTGCTCGCGCCATAGTTGGTCGTCGCCGAATGATTGCTGTTTATGCCGAAATTTAATGAGTAATCGAGCATGGTTTTCATCAACGGGCCGCCGCGGGTCCAATCATCACTTTGCCCCGGCAATTCAAGGTCCAGACTCAGGTATGTCCGGGTATAGTTTTTCCACGTGCAGTTGGCATCCAGGGACACTTCCGCTGCCTGTCGGATGCCGCCGTAATTGTATTCATCGGCCGCCGACAGTTCAATCGCATAGTCCTGGAAATGATTTCCGGGCCGCGTTTCGCGGTAGCGGACATATCCCCAGGCGACGAGATCATCAGCGGAGCGAAGAATTCCCACATCATTTAAATCAAACGCTGGTGACTCACCATCAAAACCGACGCCGCCGAGCCAATGCCGACCGCTTTGTTTGTCGAAACGCAATGAAGCCGTGGTTCCGGTCATCGAGGTGGCATCCGGATCGATCGAGACGTGGTCCTGATCGGGGCGTTGGAAATAATGCGTGCTCGATTCCTGTGTCATCCGGATGGCAGCGGCATCGCCCTGGATATGGCTGAATCCGGCATAACCGCGGACACGGTACATCCCGTCATTAAATCGCAGATTCCAATCCGCGCCGCCGGTAATCGCATTCTTGCGCAGTTCCCCGGCCAACGGATGATCCCCGTCCATATCGCGATGAACACCGGTGAGGATAATTCCTGCAGTCGATTGGTCCGCGCCAAAATCCTGCTGCAGGCGGAACACGCCGAATGTGGTAAACGGCTCGACTTCAGTTTTAAAAGTGGAATCATTGTCCGTCACATAACCTTGGGCATACTCGCGCTCGGTTACCGCGGCCAGCGCGCCAATGGATGTCCCCGACTGCAATTGCCCGGTAATCTTTGCAGCCCCCAGAATTGTGGTGTTGTTTGGGCGGTCGACATAATCACCTTCCGGCCAGCCATGTGGCAGCTGTCCAATGCGACGCGAATAGAAGAAACTAGGACCGGTGATATCAAACAGGTCGTTACCTTCGGTAAAAAACGGTCGCTTTTCCGCAAAATATGTTTCATACGCCGAAAGATTGACCTCGGCAGGATCCGCTTCCACCTGGCCGAAATCGGGATTGATCGTGGCATCAAGGGTCAAATTCGGCCCCAAGCCCATTTTGAGGTCGGCGCCGATATGGCCGTCAACCTCGGCGTCGTTGCGGAACGGGTCGTTTTTCTCAACATTTTGGATTCTGGCATTGCCCGCCCCGTATGGCATAATCTCCAAGCGGAGCGAGGGTTTGATCCCCCGAATACCTACCAAGTCGCCAAACCGCGAAGCATAGCCGACCTCGTCGCGCGGCACCATAACCCAGAAAACATCCTCGTTGCGTTCGGGCACCCAATGGTTGAAATTGATTCCCCAAAGTTGCTCCTCTTGCTTGTTGAAGCGCAACTGGGAGAAGGGGATGCGCATCTCGGCGGTCCAGCAATCGGCGCCGATGGCGGTTTTCCCTTCCCAAACCGGGTCGTAGGAGAAATCCTTGTGACCTTCGTTATCCGTGGGATGAAACCGGTCAAAACGCACGCCGGCGGTGTTGATGCCAAAAGCATATGCCGTGCGGCGGTTGCAATAGGAATCGATAGCGATGATCAACTGTTCGGCTGGGCCCTGCGAGTCCTTGCGTTCCAAGTGCATGCGCAGTTTGTCGGGATCGGCGCAAAACATCCGCCCGCCAAAATAAACCGCATCGTCGTCATAGAGCACCGCGACCTCCACCGGATAGGTGGACAGGGCGCCTTCGTCCGGATTCCGCTGCCGAAAACCATTAGCGAATTGCGCGTGTTGCCAAACTTCATCATCCAACCGGCCATCGAGTTTCAAACCGCCGTTATCGATGCGCACCGCGCGGATTTGTTTGCGAGCGGTATTATCGTTATCCTGTGTAAACCCAGTTGATGAGCAGCCAAACAAAACGGCAATAAACAAGACAGCAATTATGAAAAACCTGTTGGTTCTCGACATCCATCCCCCCCATGAAATATTCGGCTCCTTTGGCGTCCCCCATATCCCAGCCTGGGTACACCACTCCCCCTGCTCCGGACTAACTCTTTTACGGCCAGTGCCTGACAAAGTTACAGGGCTTCTGCAACGCGTGTCAAAACACCGAATATCATCTACCGCTTGAACTTAGAGAAACAATCCCCGGTCGAAAGTCGGGGCCCGATTGTTTCTTGCCCCGGAGCCAAAAACAACATATTCTAAAAATGGGCCGGGGTGAACCCCAGGCCCCGAAAGTGGGGGGGACTACATGGATACAATGAAAACCGGTGATGTGCCGGAGTTCGGCGAAGATACGCTGGACGAGGCGGAAGACCGGCAGAAAACATCCGCTGATGAGACGGTGGACGAGGGGCGTTCGGCGGCCATCCTGGCCTATATCCCCTTTTTGTGTTTTGTGCCCTTAACCAAGATGCGCAACAACAAGTTCGCTTTGCATCACGGGCGGCAGGGGTTGGTATTGCTGATGCTGGAGATTCTGGCGGTCCTGTTCTTAATCCCTAAAATCTCGAGTTATTTCTGGACGCTGATGATCATCCTTTGCGCGGGCTCGGCGATTGCGGGGATTTTGTTTGCCGTGCAAGGCAAGATGTACAAACTGCCGTATATCGGGGATATCGCCGATAAACTAAAAATCTGAGTGCGGGCTGGGCCCCCAACATTTTTCGAAGGTCTGTAATCATGGCCAAACTACAAATATACGCGCGCCGGGGATTGCTTGCTTTTATGGCGATGACGATTCTCTCGTGCGCGACGACCGGACCGGGTGGCAAAAAGTCGTTTATTCTAATTTCCGAGCGGCAGGAAATCGCCATCGGCGAGGGCGTATCCAAGCAGGTCCTCGAAAAGGAAAAACCGCTGGATAATGATCAGTGGCAGGCGTATTTGACCGAGGTCGGCCAAAAAATAGCGAAAGTCTCCGACCGCAGTACGCTGCCGTTCCATTTTACCGTGCTGGACAACGACCAGGTCAACGCTTTCGCCACCCCCGGCGGCTATTTGTTTTTCTATACGGGCATCCTGCGGATGATGGATTCCGAGGACGAGCTGGCGGCAGTGATGGCGCATGAGATATCGCACGTTGTCGGGCGGCATTCGGTCAAAACGATCCAGGCATATTATGGCGGCGCGATTGCCGCCAGCGTGCTGCTTGGCGATAAGACGGATGAAGAAATCGGGCAGATTACCAATATCGTCTTCGGCCTGGCCTTACGTGGATACGGGCGTAAAAACGAGCACGAAGCTGACGAATACGGCGTGCACTATATGACGAAGGCGGGGTACAATCCCCAGGCGATGGTCACCATGTTTGAAAAACTGGCTAACGCCTCGGGCAACCGCAAGAGCGGCTTTTTCGAGGGTCTCCTCTCCACCCACCCGGACACCAAAGACCGCATTTCCCGCATGAAAACGCAAATCGCCGCGATGCCCCCGGAGAATACCAACCGGGCGATTGAGAAGAATCGGTATCAGCGGATGAAAGGGCGATTGCCGGCGCCGGTGGAGAAGAAGCAACAGGGCGGATGACTGCACACGGAGTCGTGATCTTGTGCTATTATAATACTACTATTCTAAAGGGAGGAATCGGAACCGTAAACAATAGACTCTCATAACGCAGTACAAACTATGCAGATATAACAAGGGGTTTATAAAATGTCAGGCTACGTCAAAATAACCTGGGAAGACACCGAAACAATTGACGGCGTCGATTATGAATGTGGTCACTGCGGTTGCAGGGTGGGACCAGACAAAGGCTATGTGGGATCTACTAACTTTAAACCTGCATACATTTATATATGCCCTCATTGCAGTCAGCCAACCTATCTAGCAATGGATGGAAAGAAAACTCCTAACGTACCGTACGGCGACCCGGTCGAAAACCTCCCCGATGATATCGAGACCTTGTATGAAGAAACTCGAAACACATTTACGGTCTCAGCCTTCAATTCCGCTATCATGGTCTGTCGCAAAGTATTGATGAATATTGCTGTTAACCAGGGAGCGCCTGAAAATCAGAGTTTTAAAAAATATGTCGATTTCCTGGTGGAAAAAGGATATGTCCCCCCCAACGGGGAAGGATGGGCCAACAGCATTCGAGAGAAAGGCAACGAAGCGAATCATGAGATTAAACAAATGTCGGAAGCTGATGCGAAAGAACTGATAGACTTCTTGGCGATGCTATTGAAGTTTATCTATGAGTTTCCGGCCAAACATCAATCAAAATCAGAATAATGGGACAGCAGCTTATACACGAGTATTATATTCGTACATATGAAACCAAGAAGCGATAGAAGACGACCTTGGGAATGGTGGCCGACCTGGCTGATCGCCATTAGCGGATGGGTGATTGTTGTTGTCCTCATTTGGCAAGGGTCGTGTGAGAAAAATTCCGTTATTGTCGCTCCCACACCGAGCGATCAGGAGGTAAAAACAAGGGTTAAAAGGGAATTAGATGATTTTGGTCAGTATATGAAAAAGCTGGAGCAAGATACATACACGATAATAGGTCGCAAAGGTTCAGAATTAACCTATAGAGGTCTTGGACAAGGTTCAAAGATGCGCGATATGCTCGAACGGGAAGAAAAGCACGCCGCAGATTCATTAGACGCACACTGGGTATTGTTGGAACGGAATTTGCAGGATATCGTATTTTCTTCAGGATTGCGAGATACTACTATAAGAACCATACCATTCCTGCAAAACGAATCAGCAATTAAAGATAGCTTAGAGAATCAAATATCACTTTGCAAAAATAGAATACATGATTTCGTCGACCAGAAAAAATCGGCAAGAGGGTTAAAATGATCAAATTGTAGGGGCAGGTTTAAAACCCGCCCTTGGTGCTCACGGGACTAAGGGCAGGTCTCAGACCTGCCCCTACGACTAAAATTGATGGTTTTTTATTCGTCGGGGCGGCCCTATGTGGCCGCCTGGGCAACCACATAGGGTTGCCCCTACGGAAAGATTCTGTCGGGTTTCTCATGTTCATCCGCCGTGGCGGACTCACCTCGGAACCCGACCTGCGAAATACTTTGGTTGCCGAAGGTTTTAGAGCGGGTAATCCTTGCGCCCGCGATTAATTCGAGTTATATTACATCAGTAAAGATGTATGCAGTACCGCATTTTGGCCCTGACGGCGGCATTGTCGGGGAGTTGGTTCGAATCCCAGGGGGGCAACCTGAGAAACGGGCCGATGAATCGAAAATTCAAATTATCCCACTTTTCAACCCACCAGGAGGAACACCATGCGTTTCCGCGACATGCTTTGCCTCAGCGCCGCAGTAATCCTGCTCGGCGCAGCGCTTCCGGCACAAGCCGATGTGCCACAACTCATTAACTATCAGGGTGTCCTGCAAAATTCCAGCGGGGACCCAATTACCACCACCGTCACCGTCGTTTTTACCATCTACGACGCCTCAACGCTGGGCAACAACCTGTGGGATGAAGAGCGCCAGGTGACCCCGGGTGCCGACGGGGGGTTTAACATCAATCTCGGCGAGGTTGATAACCTGACCGATGCCGTGTTCTCCACTCCGGACCGCTGGCTGGGGATCAAAGTCGGTGCCGATCCGGAGATGACCCCCTGCATGCGCTTGGCGACCGTTCCGTACGCCTTCCGGGCGGCTACAGTGGACGGTGCGACTGGCGGGGCCATCTCCGGTGATGTGAGCATTCAGAGCGCTCTTTCCGTCAGCGGAGACGTGGAGGTAGTGGGCGGGAATATCGAACTTGATCCCTCCTCCATCGACGCGGGGAACATTCTTAAGGATGGCGTTCCGTTCATTCACGATTTCGGCCCCGCCAACACGTTCATCGGTCTCAGCGCGGGCAACTTCACGATGACCGGATACGAAAACACCGCTACCGGGGTCAGGGCGCTAGGCAACAACACCGAGGGCAAAAAAAACACCGCCTACGGACACGATGTGCTTCGTCTCAACACCACCGGCGACAACAACACTGCCAGCGGGAAAGAAGCCCTCGCCAGCAACACGGAGGGCCACCACAACACGGCCTACGGGTCCGGTACCCTCGCCACCAACACCATCGGCAACGACAACACCGCGACCGGGGCTAATGCGCTCCACCACAACACCAATGGTAATCGCAACACTGCCAACGGATATTATGCACTCCACAACAACACCACCGGCGACTACAACACCGCCAGCGGGAGAGAGGCGCTTATCAACAATACTACCGGCCATAACAACACAGCGTTTGGACATGGTGCGGGTGTTTCCGTAGGCGACCTAACCAATGCCACGGGCATCGGCTACAACGCCGTAGTCGATGCCAGCAACAAGATCCGCTTGGGCAATACCGCCGTCACAGTCATCGAGGGTCGGGTGGCCTATACCTGGCCTTCGGACAAGAACGAAAAGGAGAACTTCCGCCCCGTGGATGGCAACGAGGTGCTGAGAAAGATTCGGGGGCTTGATCTTACGAGCTGGAACTACATCGGTCATGATCCGCAGCAGTTCCGCCACTATGGTCCGGTGGCCCAGGAGTTCTTCGACGCCTTCGGGCAGGACGATGTGGGAACCATCGGCACGCCGACCACCCTCAATTCCGGCGATATGGCGGGGATCCTGATGATCGCTGTCCAGGCGTTGGAAAAACGCACCGCCGAGGTGGAGGATCTGCGCGCCCAACTCGCGGAACTGCACCACCTCGTTGACCAGTTATTGGAGCAGAACAGATAATCGGGCGGACGGCCGTAATCTCTGGGGCTTGTTGAAAAATAATGTCGGGTTTCTCATGTTCGCTATCGCTCACGTCGGAACCCGACCTTGTATATTGTTCTTGCGTTCATTATCAGGTGAGCGCATAACTAAAATGAGACCTTCGATGGTACCCGAAGGTCTCGTTGTGGCGTCGAGATCGTCCCGACCTGGGG
>SDBS01003937.1_pt1 | contig 14567 bp, 18 predicted proteins | sample 2277091 | NCBI WGS metagenome assembly SDBS01 (sample SAMN10404972, study PRJNA504765) | marine sediment metagenome | isolation source: marine sediment core GS10_PC15, 163 cmbsf | place: Arctic Ocean: Southern Knipovich Ridge | collected 2010
GAAGAATGAGAAGCCGGAGATCGGCTACAACGCTGCCATCGGCGAGTTCCAGAACATGATCGAGAACGGCATCGTCGACCCGACCAAGGTCGCACGCTCCGCTCTCCAGAACGCCGCTTCGATCGCTGCCCTCCTTCTGACTACCGAAGTCATCATAACCGACATTCCGGAGAAGGATAGGGGACCCGACATGGGCGCCGGCGGAATGGGTGGAATGGGCGGAATGATGTAAGTTTTCGCCAATTTGCTCTTTACAGGGCGCCGCGGCCATCGGGTTTCGGCGCCCTTTCTGCTAGAAATCGCTTGAATTTACCCCCCGACATTCATATTTTAACTCAGGTACACAAAGATATATCGCATCATGCATTTATATGCTTCCGCGGCTCCGCTCTGCCGCGGAAGGTTTGAAAGACACAGAGAGACAGACCTGGAGGTTCGATTTGAAGCGGTGGAAGAGACTGTCGGCGTGGGTTTTCATTTTTGGACTTACACTTTCATTGATCACGATCACGGGCTGCAACGACAAGGTGGTCGACCCGCCTTCTGTCTGCACGCCTTCGCTGGAGCTTGACCTGATCATCACGAATCCGCTCACACCAGCCCCCGGGGACACCACTCTGCTGACGATCCAGTCCAGGGGTGAGGGCTGTGACAACTGGGGAGCATACGCCTGGACCGTCGAGGCCGGCGAACTTCTTCAGACCACCGGGATCACGGTCCAGTGGGTCGCTCCGGCAGAATTCGGTGCGTACCGGATCGAGTGCCGCGCTACCCTGGAGGGAGTAAGCCCGAAGACTGCTGAAGCCCTCGTCATGATCAGGCAGTTCGATGTTATCGAGACGGGCATGATCGCCAGCGTCAAACCGATGGTCGTTCTGAACAAGCTCTACTGCATAGCTGAGGACGGCGACGTCGGACCGAGAAGCAACAATTTTCTCGGCTGGTCGGTATATGATATCTCGAATACTGCAAGGATCAAAAAAGTCACCGATACAGGTGACGATTCCGAAGGCGGATCGTTCGAGTTCGCTTTCCCCGGATCCGGGGAGGCTATCTACGGATCCTTCTTCACTGCCTACTATTCGGGCCTGAGGCAGCAGAGGAAAAACGTGTGGAGATTCCCGACGATCTTCGGATCTCCCGTTAATGCCAGCGATGATGAAGGCGGTCTGGGCGTCCTCAGAAAGAACCAGCACAGATATCCGAATACGAACGTTGCCGGCAACAAAGCTGTCTGGAAGTTCCAGTTTGCGGGCAGCTCGCCCGATGGCCTCGCCGATCTGTTCAACGTGGTCTACTGGGACGAGTTCGACGGCCCCGGCAACTGGTACACCGTGACCACGAGTCTTGATTCGGCAAGGGTGATCATAGGAGTGGATACCGTAACGCAATACCGCTACTTCAACAATATCATGCCGATGTTCACTCCGAGCGAGGACAATATACTGTACTTCGTCGATACGTCAGGTGTATTCGAGCCGTGCGTCATCCCGATGGTTGCCGGCGACCCCGACACTCTTCAGCGCCGCGCGATGATGGTCGACGAGAAGACTGGCATTTTCAAGCAGGCCGGAGTATCGATCAGCGAGAAAACAGTATTCCAGTGGAATCCGTCTGCGAATTTCCTTTCTTTTATCTCTAATGGAGAGATCGTTTTCTTCGATTACGCGATCGAGACGGTCGCAATCGTGAATGGTCTCGAAAAGGTGACCGAATTTTCCTGGTCTCCCGACGGTTCCCAGATTGCCGCGGTAAGCGAAGATGGCATCTACCTTGTCAGTGTCGGTGGAGCGGTCAATCCGGATAGCGTCTTTACGCGGGAGAGACTGACGGACGGCATCCACGGGATCGCCTGGAACGACGATCTGGCGAACCCGCAGCTCGCCTTCAGACTCGTCCGCAAGGGAAAGAACGAGATCGACTCCTGGTCTTCTCTCGTGATCATCGACCTGACCTCGGGTCTGTGGGCCTACGCTTCCGAGACTGTCCAGTGGCACAGTTCCAGGGAGCCGAGTGAGATCGACTACACCTGGATGCGGTGTCTCTTCGATGAAGACGGTACAGGCGTCTATGCTCCGTTCCCCGTGCTCGACGACGCAGAGTATCCGGGCAAGGACATCATCCTTATCTACAGCCACGAATAGAGCGGCAGGAGAGGGTAAGGTCGACGTCCGATGCAGTCCGACAGGCTGAAAAAACTACCCCCATATCTGTTTGTCGAGATAGACCGGCATAAGGCTGAGTATGTCCGGTCAGGGCGTGAGGTCCTCGATCTCGGCATCGGTGATCCCGATCTGGGTGCGCCGCCCGAACTCATCGAAACACTGCGGACTTCCCTCGACACAGTCGAATACCACAGGTATCCCCCCGACAGGGGCCTGCCCCGCCTGGTCGATGCTATCCGGAGCTGGGTCCTGGACCATTACGGCGTATCGCTCGACAACGACGAGATCCTCGTCACGATAGGCAGCAAGGAGGCTATCGGCCACCTGCCGCTCGCCGTTGTGAACCCGGGTGAGGTCGTCCTGATCCCCGATCCGGGATATCCCGTATACAACTCATCAGCAGTCTTTGCCGGCGCTGAGCCGGTGAGGATGCCCCTGCTGAAGGAGAACGGATTTTTCCCGGATTTCAGTGAGATCGCACAGGCGGATCTGAAGAGAGCAAGACTCGTATATCTCAACTATCCCAATAATCCTACAGCGGCGACGGCCGGGAAAGAGAAATTCGAGGAGGCTATCAGCTTCTGTAGAGAGAACGCATTGTTACTGGTGAACGACGCGGCGTACAGCGAGATATCGTACGATGCGAGGCAGCAGTCGCTCTTTCCCCTCGCGAAAGAGGCGGGCATCGAGTACATAGAGCTCTTTTCTTTCTCCAAGACATTCTCGATCACAGGCTGGAGGATCGGTTTCGCGATCGGTTCGCCGCGGGTCATATCGGCGCTCGCCCGGCTGAAGGCAAATATCGACTCGGGGGTCTTCAGCGCTATCCAGGCAGCCGCCGCCTCCGCCCTGGAGACAGGCTTCATACCGATCACGAAACGTATAATCGAGATATTCAGGAAGAGGCGCGACATGATCGCAGAGAGCCTCGAAAAGGGCGGCTTTAAATTCACCGTGCCTGAGGCGACTTTCTACTTCTGGATCTCAGTGCCCGGCGGCGGTTCGTCGATCGAGTACTGCGGAAAGCTCCTCGAAGAGACAGGCATCGTCGCTACCCCCGGATTGGGCTTCGGCAGTCACGGCGAGGGGTATTTCAGGTTGTCAATCACCGCTCCCGACGATACAATCCTCAAAGCGGGCCGGAAACTCGAAGAGCTCGGCGCAACTCCCCTGTAAGAGCCGGAGGTCGAAGGTTGCTTGAAGAAAAGATAGTACTGTCAGGAATCACGGTCTTCGGGTATTACGGCGTATCTCCCATGGAGCGCGAGGTCGGCCAGAAGCTCGAACTGGACATCGAGTTCTGGAGCGATTTCACGAAGGCGTGCGTCACCGATGCCCTCGAGGACACGATAAACTACGAAAGGGTATATGCCAAGGTCATGGAGACGGTCGAGAAGAACAGGTTCAACCTGATCGAGACGCTCGCCGATGCCATATGCAGGGAGATACTCGGTAATTTCGCGGCTACAAGGGTAAAGACCACCATCAGGAAGCTCACGCTTCCATTTCCAAACAACCTCAATCATGTCGCTGTCGTCGTCGAACGGGAAGCCTGACGGCCCGGCCGCCGTGAAGGCGGTCATCTCTCTCGGATCAAATACCGGAGAGAGGGAGAGGTACGTCCTGTCCGCGGCCTCGCGGATCGCCGCTTCAGCGGGTATCGTCTCCGCGCGGCTCAGCGCCCTTTATGAGACGGCCCCGGTGGGTGAAGGATACTCGCGGCCCTTCATCAACGCGGTAATGATCATTGAGACGACTCTCGCTCCGCGTTTACTCCTCGCGCTGGGACAGGGGCTCGAGAGGGGTGCGGGAAGGGCGGGGACGGAAGGAACGGGAGACAGGACCCTCGATATCGATATCATCCTGTATGGGGAGAGCGTGATAGATGAGAGGGATCTCGCGATACCCCATCCGCGTTTCATGAACAGGCTGTTCGTCCTCGTTCCGCTGGCCGGGCTCGACCCCGGATTCACTCTGCCTGGCGGCAGCACAGCAGCTGAAGCGGCGGAGGCGGAGGCTGCGGAGGGGAAGGTCGAAAGGATCTCATTTCGGAGCAGGATACGCCGGAAGTCCTTGTAAACAGGTAGATATTGACTTCCGGTATCATTTTGACTACGGTAGGGCGCATGGAAGATCTCTCCAGCAGACTGAACGGCTCCGGCATCAGGTATATCGCCGTTGAGGGGAACATCGGTGCGGGTAAGACGACCGTAGCGAGACTCCTCGCCGAGGAGACCGGATCACGGCTCTTTCTCGAGGAAGTCGACGACAATCCCTTCATAGAGAAATTCTACGGCGACATGGGGGGGTTCGCTTTTCAGGCCCAGATCTTCTTTCTTCTCAACAGGTACAGACAGCAGACCGAGATAGCCCAGCAGGATCTCTTTACCGACCTCCTGGTCGCCGACTATCTCTTCGCCAAGGACAGGATCTACGCCCACGCAGTGCTGGGCGACGACGAACTGGTCCTCTACAACAGGATGCACTCGCTCCTCGAGGGCAGGATAGTCAGACCCGACCTGGTAGTCTATCTCCAGGCCGACACGGAGGTCCTCCTGCAGAGGATCCTGAAGAGGGGCAGGTCGTACGAAAAGAATATAAGCGACGAATATATCAGCGGGCTCAACGAGGCGTTCAATCATTTCTTCTTCCACTACGACGAATCGCCCCTTCTGATAGTAAATACTGACCGGCTCGATTTCACCGCCAACCGGGACCACCTCGACGACTTTTTCTCGAGGATCTCGGAGAAGTTCGAGGGCACCCAGTATTACGTGCCTTCCTGGGAGAGCGATCTGTGATGAAGGACAAGATCACCAAGATGACCCTTCTGAAGATGAAGAAGAAGGGCGAGAAGATAGCGGCGATCACATCGTACGACTATCTCTCGACGAAGCTGATCGACGATACGGGAATCGACTGCATACTCGTAGGCGATTCTCTCGGCATGGTCATCATGGGGTACGAGAACACCCTTCCCGTGACGATGGAGGAGATAATCCATCATCTCAAGGCCGTCACGAGGGCGAGGCCGAGGGCGATAGTAGTCGGAGACATGCCTTTCATGTCGTACCAGGCGAGCGTAGAGGATGCCGTGCGAAACGCCGGCCGGCTCGTCAAGGAGGGGGGCGCGCAGTCTGTCAAACTCGAGGGGGGCGAGAGATACGTGCCTGTCATAGAGGCGATAGTCCAGGCGTCGATCCCGGTGGTCGGACATCTCGGACTGACTCCCCAGTCCCTCCATGAGTTCGGCGGATACCGGGTCCAGGGCAGGGACACCGAGTCTGCGGACCGGATGATCAGCGACGCAAAGGCCCTCGAAAAGGCGGGATGTTTCGCCATAGTCCTCGAGGGGATCCCCTGGCAGCTGGCGGAAAAGATCACTGGATCGATATCGATAGCGACGATAGGAATAGGCGCCGGCCCGCACTGCGACGGCCAGGTGCTCGTGATACAGGATATGCTCGGCATATACGACCATCCGCTCCCGAAGTTCGTCAAGATGTACGAGAAGCTCGGCGAGAGGATAAGAACTGCTGTCTCCGCGTATGTAAAGGACGTCAAGGACGGATCGTTCCCCGGCATGGAGCACAGCTACTCCGCCGACAAGAAGAAGGGCCCGTCCGATGACCCTGAAGATGAAAAAGGCAACATCGCCCGCTGAGGCCGCGAAGATTCTCGCTGAAGTAAGGCGAAAAGGACTCAGTATCGGCCTCGTCCCCACGATGGGCGCCCTTCACGAGGGTCACTTGAGCCTCGTGAAGATGTCGCTCGAACGCTCCGATTACACCGTTGTATCCCTGTTTGTCAACCCGAAGCAGTTCGGCGAAGGCGAGGACCTCGATAAGTATCCCAGGACAGAGGAAAGAGATGCGGCGCTCCTGGAGGAACTCGGCTGCGGCCTCCTCTTCATGCCGGAAAGGGACTCGCTCTACACAGATGCGGACAGAACAAAGGTGAGCATCTCCAGCCTTGGCGACCACCTCTGCGGCGCCTCAAGGCCGGGCCACTTCGACGGGGTGCTGCTCGTAGTCGCGAAGCTTTTCAATATAATAAACCCCGACTACGCCTTCTTCGGGCAGAAGGACGCCCAGCAGGCTGTGATGATACAGAGGATGGCGGCCGATCTCGACTTCCAGGTCCGTATATTCCTCGGTCCGACTGTGAGGGAGGCTGACGGCCTCGCGATGAGCTCGCGGAACAGGTACCTGACCGATGATGAGAGAACCAACGCGCCCGCAATGCGCAAAGGCCTGCTCGCAGCGGCTGAGGCGATGACAGATGGAGAGAGAGACTCGGCAGTACTGAAAAAACTAGTGACCGCCTCGATGACTGAAAGTGGATTCGAGATAGATTATGTCGAATGCGTAGACGGCGGGACCCTGCAGCCTGTAACCTCGGCCAGCGGGACCATCCTCCTGGCAGCGGCGGGGAAGCTCGGCGGAACGCGACTGATAGACAACATAGCGATGAAGGTCGGGCCCGAAGGCGCGGCCGAAACGCTTCTGGAATTTCCCAAATGGAGCAGATATGAACGGTGACGGAGCGGTCGCCGCGGTAATACTCGCCGCGGGCGAAGGGACGAGGATGAAATCGGACCTGGCGAAGGTCCTCCACGATATAAACGGGCATCCGATGATCGTGCATGTACTCAATGCGTTGAGCGAAATAGCGCCTTCCCGGACCGTAGTAGTCGTCGGACACCAGGCTGAGGCGGTCAAAAAGAGGCTCTCCGGCGACGATATCAGCTACGAAGGCCTGGGGTTTGCCCTGCAGAGCGAACGCCTCGGTACGGGGCATGCCGTGATGCAGGCCAGACCGGCCCTCGAAGGATTTGAAGGGACGATCATGGTCCTGACCGGCGATACGCCCCTGCTAGAGAAGAGCACCCTTGCCGGTTTCCTGCGTTTCCACCGGGAATCGGGCGCCGCGGCCACGGTCATGTCGGCCGAGGTGGAGGACGCTTCAGGTTACGGGAGGATCCTCCGTGACGACAGCGGCGATCTTCTCGGCATCGTCGAGCACAAGGACGCGACCCCGGATCAGCGCAGGATCGGCGAGTACAACAGCGGCATGTTCTGCTTCGAGAGCGACATCCTCTTTTCCGCCCTGGAAAAGGTCGATACGACGAACGTTCAGGGCGAGTACTATCTCACCGACGTGATGCGAATACTGAGGGGCGATGGACGCCGCGTCGCCGTCTTTAAAATAGAGAACGCCGATGAGGTCATGGGGATAAACGACCGCGACCAGCTTGCGATGGCGGAAAGGATGATGAAGGGTGATCGATAGATTATACGCTCCCTGGAGGAGCAAGTATTTTACGATGGAGAAGGGAGATGGCTGCCTCTTCTGCGAGATACAGAAGGAAGAGGACGACGCGCTTGTCGGCATACTCAAGCGAGGCGGTCACTGGTTCGTCATCCTAAACACGTTCCCCTACACCAACGGCCACCTGATGATTGTGGCCAACCGTCATATCGGCAGCCTCGGCGAGATCACCCCCGAGGAGGGCGCCGAGCTTGTTGAATATCTCGCTCTCTGCGAGAAGGCCATTGAAGAGGCCTACTCTCCGGACGGGATGAACATCGGCATCAACAGGGGCGCGAGCGGGGGAGCGGGGATCATAGGCCATATACATTTCCATGTCGTGCCGAGGTGGACGGGCGATACGAATTTCATGACGGCGCTGGCCGAGACGAGGGTCGTCTCCGAGGAACTTGAAGGCTCGTATAAAAGACTCAAGCCCCATTTCGAATAGGTCAGGACGGCGATGGTTAAAAAGAAGAAAAAGAAGAGAAGTTTCTCAGCGGCGGCGGTGATGATCGTCGTGGCGCTTCTCCTTATGGCCTTTTCGATCGCCGTCAGGTGGTCCGGGATAGGCAGGAACCTGTCGGTCCCGGAGGATCCCTTCCAGATAGAGGTCCTCAACGGTACAGGGGAACAGGGAGTGGCGAGGGAAGTGACGATGAAACTGCGCAAGATGGGGATAGACGTGCTGATAGAGGGGAACGCCAGGCATTTCGACTACCGGGAATCGGTCCTCGTCGACCGGAAGGGAAATCCCGAGCTGATGAAGAAACTCTCGAGAAGACTGGGCGTTTCGAGTGTAGTGACGCAGATCCAGGAAAGGCCCCGGGTGGACGCTACGCTGATCATAGGCTGGGACAGGGAAAGGCTCAGGTTGCAGCGCTGACCGATTGATGTTACATTGAGTTGACGGAGGTGACGGATTGCACCCAAAGAGACGAATTGGAATGATAGCTCTCGTATTTATCCTCGGAGTTGTCCTTGGAAGCGTGGTCGGCGAGCTGATAGGCCTGCTTCTCCCCGATGGAAACGTGATCCGTGAGCTCTTCGTCTCGGGCAAGGAATTCCGTGTTGGGCCCGCTCACCTCGATATGATAGTATTTACATTCACCATAGGATTTTCGCTCAAGGTCAATCTCGTAAGCGTCCTCGGCATCATCGTAGTGGCATTTATGCTGAGGATATACTGCTAGTAGGAGGCGGACAAAGATGTTCTCATTACCGCAATTCATGCTTATTGGCCCGCTCGGATGGTCCGAGCTTCTGATCATCCTCGCCATCATCCTGATCTTCTTCGGCCCGCGCAGGCTGCCCGAGGTGGCCGAGGCGATAGGCAAATCGCTCCGCAAGTTCAAGAAAGCCTCAAGCGACGTCAAGAACGAGATCGACGCGCAGACGAGAGAGATCACGGAAGACGAGGACGACAAGGAGGGTTGATACCCTTCAGGTTGTAAAAAGAAAATGAGAAGGCCGGACGGCATATGCCGTCCGGCCTTTACTTTATCTATTATCCTTGACGCTGTGAAGTGCACCATCCTATGATTCCTGGGTCGGGGGACATCAATAAAACCAAGGATGCAATAATGACAGGAACAGCTGTACAGGTCGCCTGCCGCCCGATCTTTGAAGCATGGAATTTCAGCATGGCTCACGATTCCAGGCTCATTATCCGGGAAAACCCCGATTCACATGAAAATCCCCCTAAACTCCTTGAGCTCGTGAGCATGTCCATACGTTCGAGGCACTACAGCCGCAGGACCAAGGATTCATACAAGAGGTGGATCAAAAGGTTTATTCTCTTCCATAGCAAACGGCACCCACTTGAGATGGGCGAGCGGGAAGTGACCAGGTTCCTCTCCTATATGGCGACCGAGAGGCATGTCAGCGTCTCGACGCAAAACCAGGCGCTCAACGCCATCCTCTTTCTTTACAGGGAAGTCCTGAAAAAAGACCTCGGCTGGCTCGACGGGATCGTACGAGCGAAGAAACCCCTCCGGTTGCCGGTTGTATTGACGCAGGAAGAGGTCCGGGAGATCCTCGACCGCATGCACGGTGTCCCCTTGCTTATGGCCTCTCTTCTATACGGGTCTGGGTTGAGGCTGATGGAGTGCGCGAGATTGAGGATAAAGGACGTGAATCCCGTCCGCGGCGAGATAATGGTGCGAGATGGAAAGGGGAGAAAGGACAGAGTGACGCTTCTGCCGTCGAACCTGCAGGGTCCGCTTGCCGAACACGTCGCTCGTGTCCGCCTGCAGCACAAGAGGGATCTGAGCAGGGGACGCGGAGCGGTCGCACTGCCGGACGCACTCAGTAGAAAATATCCGAATGCATCGCGGGAATGGCCTTGGCAGTGGGTCTTCCCGGCGACGAGGTTCTACAGGGATAGCGAGACCGGCGAGTACAGGCGCCATCACCTTCATGAGACGGTTCTCCAGCGGGCCGTCAAGGAAGCGGTCCGCAGCGCGGGTATCGCCAAACGGGCCAGTTGTCACACATTCAGACATTCATTCGCAACGCACTTGCTTGAAAAAGGTTACGATATCAGGACGATCCAGGAACTTCTCGGTCACAGCGATGTGAGTACTACGATGATCTATACGCATGTACTGAACCGGGGAGGAAGAGGAGTGCGGAGCCCGCTGGACGACATGTAAAGCATTGTTTACTGTGCATTTGCGAAATATATAATCGCTCGCAGTCTATCATAGTGAAGTATTTGAAGGGGCAACGCATAACCTGTTGATTTACAGAGCGTACAAATTATAAACTCAAACCGCCATATTGGATACATAGTCAGACTCGCAGTAATATCCAATATGCTAGTTCAAGATACATTACGTTAGACAATCTGGGAATGAAATTCGTGAAAGTGAATACTCGAGAAGTCGAAGGTACTCTGATCGTTGATTGTTTTGGTCAGATACCCCAAGCAACAGAAGAGTTAGAAACATGGCGGGAGAATATTCGAGAAGCGGTCTTTGGAGAATCAAGACCCATAGTATTTCATTTTCACGATGCGAAGCAGATTACATCGATACAACTTGGTTACTGGGTAAGTGCTTTCAAAAATAGTGGTGTATCAATGTTTTCTGTGTCAATTGTCTCAAAAAGCGAGAGAATCAGAGGCACTTTTAGTGTTAGCCACAAGATCTGCAAAACTGAAGAGGAAGCACTTGGGACCAAAGGACGTTCAGGCTGTTTTTCAATAGTAATGCTTCTTATTGTCATTATTAGTGCCGTAGTTTGGTTATTAGTTGTCTAACAGCAGCTTGCAGCTGGCGGTCTTGGCTGTCACGGCGGCTGCGGAGCACCCGCCGCGCCAGCTTGGCGACCGCAGCTGAAGCACACGTTAGACCACATGTAAAAAGAGGAGGAAAGTTGAATTACAAATGCCACATCTTGATAATCGTGATTACTGTATTCAGCATGAATGCCGCAGAAGCTGGAACTCCTGGAGCCCATGGGGGAGGGCTTAAGGCTGGGATACTGTTCTCAAGCCCTTCAGGAGGGGATAGAGAGGAATTCGAGGTCGAAACGATCAATACCCTCACAGTTGGTGTATTCCATAGATATACTTTTTCTAGGGCGCTCTCGATTCAAACGGAAGGGTACTACGCTCATAAAGGATCCAAAGGCAACTACTATCTAATGGACGGTGAAGTCAATATCTATTACTTCGATTTCGACTCAGTGCTGCAATGGAGAATCTTAGACAGGAAAAGCCCATTCGCATATCTATATCTCGGTCCACTCTTCAGCATCAAGGTGGGCGCAAATGTAAAACGAGAAGGCTCTCAGTCACACAATATCGACTCCTATATCAAGCCATATGATTTTGGTTATGTTATCGGCGGCAAAATAGGTTTATCAAAAGGAACGAGTGAATTCGCAATCGATGTGAGATATACAGCAGGCATGATCGCACCTGACGATACCGGGAATGACATAGACCTTATGAATCGTACCCTGAATGTTATGTTCGAGATGTACTTCGAATAGAGTGGTCTAACCGTCGCTTGCAGCTGACGGTCTTGGCTGTCACGGAGACTGCGGAGCACCCGCCGCGCCAGCCTGGCGACCGCAGCTGAAGCACACGTTAGATCGTCCGGACTCGAGAAGTTCCGGGAGTAGGACTGGAAGTCGGGGTGGTACGTGGAACTCCGACGCAAGAAGGGGGGAATCAGATGCCAATGCACAAAGTGATCGAGTTCCTCGACAGTGAGGGTGTGAAGTACGTATCCATCAAGCACTCACTGGCCTACACGGCGCAGGAGGTCGCAGCGTCCGCGCACATACCGGGGAAGGAACTGGCCAAGACCATCATGGTCAAGCTCAACGGCAAGATGGCCATGGCAGTTCTGCCGGCTTCATTCCATGTTGACTTAGAACAACTGAAGGACGTGGCGGGAGTGAGCAAGGTAGAGTTGGCTTCCGAGGCGGAGTTCCGCGACCTTTTCCCTGGGTCGCAGGTTGGTGCTATGCCACCGTTCGGGAACCTCTACGGCATGGATGTCTACGTCGCGGCTCCGTTGACGGAGGACGAGGAAATCGCGTTCAATGCTGGCTCGCACACGGAGTTGATACGGCTCGCTTACGCCGACTTCGAACGCTTGGTCAAGCCTACGACTGGTGAATTCGCCGTCAAGGGCGAGTCCGGCAAAAAATGAACCCGGCCTGTGATGTTCGACGGATTGTAGTAAGACGCTGGAATCGGGCGATCTAACTAGCGCTTGCAGCTGACGGCCATGGCTGTCACGGTGGATGCAGAGCACCCACCGCGCCAGCCTGACGACCGCAACTGAAGCTGAACGTTAGGCTGACTGGAATGTTTGGAGATGGTATCTTGAGAGTACTCGTTCACAATTGTGTAGTATGCATAATTATGGCGACTCATATGGTGTTGATCTTAATGTTGGTCGGTTGCGGTGATGACAGTACTGTGAATCCCTCGGGGGGAACGAACAATCAACTTGTCTTCACACGGGAGGATGGTTCTGAAATAGAATTCACAGCTACCGCGAAAGCCTACGTATGGTGTGGACCTTGGGAGAACGACCTTGTGCTGGATACTACCTTGCATGTGTGGTTCGGGAGTTCAACCTCTGTAAATGGTTGGGTACTCAAGGGGGTTGTAGGTGATATAGAGATTGGGGATACTCTTCGCTTTCCGAATTACTTCATCTGGGACCAACCGGACAGCGTGCACATGTTCCTTTTGGATCCACCGAATGAATTGGCTACGAACACGGAGGAATCCAGCGGTTATATTGTGTTTCACAGCCTGCCCTGCCCAGACGGGAGGACCGTTGACTTTACAATCGATGCCGTCATAGGCAGTGAGTACGGCGACATGCCGTCGGTGACCGTTCGTGGTCGATTCACAGCAGAGGAAACCGGCGCTCTCCAGTTAATCAACAACGACATCGGGATATTATCGTGGAGAGCCCTGGTTCGGGATGTGAGCCTTGGCAAGCCTAACTAGCTCTTGCAGCTGGCGGTCTTGGCTATCACGGCGGCTGCGGGGCATCCGCCGCGCCAGCCTGGCGATCGCAGCTGAAGCTGAACGTTAGGTGGTCAGTTTGATCAAAGTGAGTTCGAGATGGTAGCCATGCGTGGTAGAACTGGCGTATTATTACTCGGAGTTCTGGTGCTGCCTGTTGTTTTAGCATGCTGGAACAGAGGCAAGATTCCGACTGTCACAAGTATGGTGATTGATAGTGGAAGCTGTGCCGGATGCCTGCAAGGAGCAGACGATGCTCTCTCTTCATTTGTTGTACGGACCGACGCAGACTACGAATCGCTGACTGCAAAATGTAATGGCATCAGAAATGAGTGGCTTCCTCCGCGCCCTGGTCTCGAGGAGATCTTAGTTTACGTGTCACGTGAGGACAGCGGCTGCAAAGGGTGTCTCGAAATAGTGAATGTACGAGAGACGAGCCGTGAGACCGTTGTGGAGGTAGAAGGAAACTTTCAGGGTGCTTGCGAGATGTTGATCACACTTGGTGCATGGGCTCTCGTACCGAATAATACAAAGCCGGTTACGTTTGATTTTCGCGAGGTGCTTTGTCCTGATGATGAGTAATTGCAGTGGGATAAAGCCACCTAACCGTCGCTTGCAGCTGGCGGTCTTGGCCGTCACGGTGGCTGCAGAGCACCCACCGCGCCAGCCTGTCGCCCGCAGCTGATGCGAAACGTTAGGTGGGCGTGGAGAAAATTAGCGGTGCATGGAGAGCAATATGTTACTGGTCACTCTTGAAATACTCATCATAATCGTTGCCCCTCTGCTTATACTGTACCTGAGGAGTCCTTGGCCAGAGCGAGTGACCATTCCATGTTTGATTGTGATACCAATACTCTGGTACTTGACCTACTCTCCGATTCACGAGCTGAGCCACGTTTTAGGTACGTACGTCGTGGGTGGCACAGTTTCGGAAGTTAAGCTTATTCCTAGGTTTTGGCATGGTGAGTTTGGGCGAGCATGGATTACACCTCAAGGCCTTAGCGAACCCTGGCAGCAGCTCGTGATGACAAGTGCTCCCTATGCTTTGGACGGTCTTGGTATTGCTGTAGGTTTCATAACGTTACGTGGTGTAGTACTGCACCGACCGTTCGTCATCGGAGTCACTTTCATGCTACTCTGCTTGCGACCAGCATTCGATGTAGTGTGTGAGACTGTTGCATTCGCCCGGGGAGATCGAGGAGACTTGTATCACATAGCGAAAGTAACTGGTAGCCCGGTTGTATGGCTGATCATGATGTTTCTAGTGGGTTTTTCCGTACTGACAATTGTGTGCGTGCTTAGACGTAGTACCTTGAATCATCACAGTGAGGCCACCTAACTCTTATGAGGCCTAATCCTGTCAACAGATAAAGTGATCCATCGACCGGCGACTCTGTCGCCGGTCTTCTTATTGATCAAAGAACTGTATCCCATCTTTAGTTTCATATGCACGGGTCAGGGCAGCACCCGAGTCAATCCCATTCTTAGTTGAAACTCTCAGCGACCGTTCCATCATCAGGCAACCTTTTCATTCCGTTTTGAATCTATCTTCAGCTCTTTTATGAGCATTTCGCGCAGCTTCGTAAGATGTC
>SDBS01003938.1_pt1 | contig 14566 bp, 11 predicted proteins | sample 2277091 | NCBI WGS metagenome assembly SDBS01 (sample SAMN10404972, study PRJNA504765) | marine sediment metagenome | isolation source: marine sediment core GS10_PC15, 163 cmbsf | place: Arctic Ocean: Southern Knipovich Ridge | collected 2010
AATTCGTGCTTAATTCGTGTAATTCGTGGACCATTTTTTAATTTTTCATTTGTCATTATTTTTAATTTTTTTTAAAACAAACTCATCGACTTCTACCGAAACCGATTGCATTATGCCCTCGATGGACAAAACCAGGCGGTTTGAATTTTTTCGTAAAACCACCGTACCGCGCATACCCTGCATCGGTCCCTCGGTAACTTCAACAAGTTCACCGGGTTGGATATAACTTTCCAGCTGAAGAGTTTTCGGGTTAGTGAGCATTTGCCTGAGGGATTCGATTTGCCAATCCGGCACCACCGCCGGAACCCCATTAAAATTGATGATTTTCACCACGCCGTCGGTTTCCAACACATCAAAACGGTATTTATACTCAAAATTAACAAACAGATAACTGCTGAAAAGAGGCATTTCTACATTTTTTTTTCGATCTTTCCACTGACGTTTCCGGGTAATCAGAGGCAAAAATGTCTCAATGTCCTTATCGGTCAACTTGGCATTAACCTTCTTCTCATGCCGGGGTTTTGTATATATGGCGTACCAGCTCATAGTTTTCTCACAGCTCCGCCTCGTCACTTACAATCCTAAAAAAAGAATTGCAAAAAATAAAGATGAAAGCAGTGTAATTCCCCAAAATCTCCAAAAGATATATCTTTATAATTTAATTGAAATTATCAACTTAGTCAAAAGAAAATAATAGCTTAGGCCCGTTAATTATGAATATTTTTTATATATAAACATATTTTTTCGTGTAATTCGTGCTTAATTCGTGTAATTCGTGGACTGTTTTTCATTTGTCATTTTTCATAAACTATGCGGTTAAATTATCACTTTTTTCTCTCCCAATAATTCACCAGATCCTTGTATACCTGATCGGGTATATCGAGATCTCCCCTTCCGGAACCAAGTTGAAGATCAGGTTTTACCGTACCATGGAAATCGGACCCGCCGGACACCACCATAGTGTTCTCCCGGGCAAATTGTATCATAGTTTGTCTGATTTTCTCCTCCTGACCGGAACAATAAACTTCTATCCCATCCAAACCTGTAATTTTCAATTGAAGAATATACTCTTCGGCAGCTTTAAATGAAGAAAAACCGAGACTTAGCGGATGCGCTACGATGGCAATTCCTCCGGCAAGATGGATCAAATCGATCGCCTGATCTGCGTTAAGTCTCATTCGGTCAAAATAGGCCGGTGCCCCGCTTTTTAAGAAACGCTGAAAGGCTTCCCGGATATTCTTTACATAGCCCTTTTTTAGCATGACAGCGGCAATATGCGGACGACCAACCGTACCGATACCGGCTTCGCTGTTCAAATCATCCCGAGAAACAGGTTTACCCAGTTCTTTCAGACGATCCAGAATCTTTTGATTACGCTTTAACCGTTCTTCACGTAAATTTTGAAGTGATTTATTGAGTAGGGGGTGACGCGGATCGATAAATAAACCTAATATATGCAGATGGCCTTTGCCGGGAAGATTATAGTTAACACTCAGTTCAACACCGGGCACTACCTTTATACCTGATTTATGACTATAGGATATAGCTTCTTCAATACCGGAAGTAATATCATGATCGGTGATAGCGATGGCGGTCAGATTCTTCTCATTAGCCAGTTTGATCAATTCAGTCGGCGTGAAGGTACCATCGGAATGTGTGGTATGTGCATGCAGATCGACAGACACCGGTTGACATCCCCAGTTAAATCAGGCTTTTACAATCTTGTTATCTGTATCCTTGACATTAACGGTCGCATTTCGTGTATCGATAACTAATTGCGCATGTTTGACGATAAAATCAAACTCATAAACCGAATGATCAGTTGAAACCAGTACACAATCATATTTAGCCAGATTTTCTTCCGTCAATTCAACACTTTTGCCCTTCACATCATACATACGCATACTGGGTAATTCAGGAATAAAAGGATCATTATAATCTACTTCAGCTCCTTTGTCGATCAGAATCTCCATCAATTTAAAAGAAGGGGATTCACGCGGATCATCGATATCCTTTTTATAGGCCGCTCCCAAAACCAGAATTTTTGAACCCTTCAGGCTCTTTCCCCGGTCATTCAAGGCATCCATCAGTTTGCGTATCACCCAGAAAGGCATACTGGTGTTGATCTCACCGGCCAGTTCGATAAAACGAGTATTCATATCGTATTCCCGCGCTTTCCAGGTAAGATAAAAGGGATCGATGGGGATACAATGACCACCCAGCCCGGGACCGGGATAAAAGGGCATAAATCCAAACGGTTTTGTTTTTGCTGCTTCAATAACCTCCCAGACATCGATTCCCATCCGGTCCAGGATAATTTTCATTTCATTAACCAGAGCGATATTCACACTGCGGAAAATATTTTCTAATAATTTTGTCGCTTCCGCTGCCTGGCTGCTGGAAACAGGAATGGTTTTTACAATCACCTGATTATACAAAGTGGAAACCAGTTTTCTTGCTTCTTCCGTATTTGCTCCGACGACCTTCGGGATGGTCCGGATATTAAATTTTGGATTATTAGGATCTTCCCGTTCCGGTGAAAAGGCAACCCAAAAATCCACATCGCCTTTTAAGCCCGATTTTTCCAGAATCGGTTTCATCACTTCTTCGGTGGTACCGGGATAAGTCGAACTCTCCAAAACAATCAACTGACCCTTGCGCAGGTGTTTAGCCAGGGTCTCTGATGTATTTTTTATATAACTCAAATCAGGTTCGCGGTAGCGGGTGAGAGGAGTCGGTACACAAATAAGAATACAGTCGACTTCTTGTATCCGGGAAAAATCTGATGTTGCGCCGAACAATTTACTTTCTACAACAGTGGCGATCCTTGCATCAGAAATATGTTTTATGTAGGATTGTCCTTTATTGAGTCGATCCACTTTTTTATTATCGATATCAAATCCGACCGTGGTAAATCCCTGTTCAACAAACTCCATCAGCAATGGCAGGCCCACATATCCCAAACCAACGATTCCGATTTTTGCTTTTTTTGATTCAATTTTCTGCAGTAATTCCATATCTGTTTCTATTCCTTCCTTCTTCTCGCATCCAACATCCCGCACTACGCCCTACGCCCCTCGGGACCTGATCGGCCCACGCAAAAATAATCGATGCCGGCATTTTTTAACCGTTCCGGTTCATAAATATTTCTTCCGTCAAAAATCACCGGATTGTTTAAGGTTTCTTTAATCAACAGAAAATCCGGTTCCCTGAATTCGTTCCACTCGGTCATAATTACCAGTGCGTCAGCGCCCTCCATACATTCATAACGCTTTTTATAGAGGGTTACCTGCTTTCCGATCCAATCTTTAAATATTCTCTCTGTTTCCTGCAGAGCCTCCGGATCATGGGCCTGAACTTTTGCCCCTCTGTTGACCAGCGCTTTAATCATATCGATTGCCGGTGCCTCACGCATATCATCGGTTCGTGGTTTGAAGGAAAGACCCCACATGGCAAAAACCTTACCATTCAGATCATTTTTAAAATATGTCTCAATTTTGTCTACCAGAATTGTCTTTTGTTTGATATTAATCGACTCTACAGCTTGTAATACTTCCAATTTATAATCATGTTTTTTTGCTGTGTTGATCAGTGCTTTTACATCCTTGGGAAAACAGGAACCGCCATAACCGACACCCGGGAATATAAAAGATGGTCCGATACGCGAGTCCGTTCCAATGCCTTTTCTTATCATATGTACATCAGCACCTACTCTTTCGCATAAATTTGCTATTTCATTCATAAAAGAAATTTTTGTTGCCAGCATTGCGTTGGCAGCATACTTGGTCAACTCAGCGGTCCGTTCATCCATTAGGATAATGGGTTTACCGGTTCGGACAAAAGGCATGTATAAATCCCGGATTGTGAGCATCGCCTCCTGGTCGGAACTACCGATGATAACCCGGTCCGGCTTCATAAAATCATCGATCGCCGCCCCCTCTTTTAGAAACTCCGGATTGGAAACGACTGCAATAGGCAGATCCGTATACTTACTAATTTCTTTCCGTACCAGATCGGCTGTGCCCACCGGAACGGTACTTTTATTGACAATGATTTTTGATTCATTCATTGCTTTTCCGATTGTTTTCGCCACAGCCAGAACATTTTGCAGATCGGCAGAACCATCCTGATCAGGTGGAGTTCCAACCGCAATAAATAAAATCTTTGATTTCTGAATTGCCTTTTGCAGATCGGTGGTAAATGATAATCGCTCTTCACGCGCATTGCGCTGTACGATATCGCTTAAACCAGTTTCATAGATAGGAATTTCACCTTTTTTAAGTCTATCAATTTTTGATTCGTCGATGTCCGCACAAATCACATCATTCCCGACATCGGCAAAACAAGCGCCGGCCACCAGCCCTACATATCCACTACCAAAAACCGATATTTTCATGTTATTATCCTATTAATTCCTAAACTTGTGTCAAAAGTTTTTATTCTTTAAATATGAATAACTTCGGGTACAACCCGAAGACATAAGTCACCCATAACATCCGAACTGCGAAGCAGTTTAATGATAATTGTTACAATACGCACTTACAATAAATACTTCTCGTCAAACTCTATTATGAATATGGTCTTCAACACCATTTATTCTGTAAAGATGACAATTTTTCTTTTTAAGAATTCCCCAGATATATTTATAAAGTTGCTCTCTATTGTTTTCAAGTAATACTCTTTTACGCTCTTTAGTTGAATAAATTATTTGATAAAGTATTTGTGTGCAGGTTGACACCTGCAATACTCGTTTGCTAATTAATAACCTTTAAACATTCAACTCTTTCAGAGTTGAGGTTCTTTTTTGTCATAATCTTTTGACTGAATATAGGTCAGGTAAAATTGCCGGATTGTGATCGCGGTCCCAATTCCCAATTCCAAATTCCTATTTACAACAACCCGCTACCCCCTTTTCTGGGGGGGGGGAATCGGATCCTGCCCCCCTATTAAGGGGGGATTGAGGGGGGTGTTTTTTTCCTATCTCCTCAATAAACCCCATAATTAATTCTAATGCTCCAGTGATGTTTTTTAATACATAGTATCCATCAAGCCTGAGTACGTTAAATCCTAATTCTCTTAGTCTATTTTCTCTTCGTTTGTCATAACTTTGTTTACCATTGTGAGTCACACCATCTATCTCAATAACCAATTTTACTTTCTTACAATAAAAATCAACTATAAATTCATCTATGGGCTTTTGTCTTAAAAACCGATAACCATTTAATTGACCTGCTCTTAAATACTTCCATAATAATCGTTCTGTGAAAGTGGCATTCTTTCTTAATTCCCTTGATCGATCTTTCAGTTTTGGATTATAATAGATCTTCAATTTGGTACATCCCCCTAACCCCCTTTTTAAGGGGGAATAGAACTTTACCATCCAGTATCCAGCATCTAAATAATAACACCCCCCTTAATCCCCCCTTGATAGGGGGGACAGATCTGTGTCATCCCATACCACGCATCGCACGTTTAAATCCAAAGCCTTTTTTTGGATGCGCGCCCTTATAATAATGATAATAATAATAATACGAGGAACCGTAGGCGCTTCCGATTTCCAGATCATTCAATAAGGCTCCTAATACACGTGCGTCAACATTGTCCAGAAGAGATTTTGCCCTGAGAACCGCATCGCGGTTTGTTGATCCGGCCGATATGACCAGAAAGACCCCGTCAACCTGGCCACATAAAATGGCAGCATCGGTCACGGCAATAATAGGCGGACTATCAAATAAAATCACATCGAAATCATTTTTCAATTTCTCAATAAATACTTCCATTGCTTTCGAGCCTAAAAGTTCAGAGGGGTTGGGTGGAAGTATGCCACTGGTAACAATGGAAAGATTATCCAGCATCGATTTTTGTAATACTTTTTCATAAGGAATATGATCCATTAGAAAATTGGTCAGGCCATTGTCTTTTTCCAAACCAAATATGGATTGTATGACCGGCCGTCTTAAATCGGAATCGACAAGAATCACTTTGGAGCCTAATTGGGCAAGCGTAATGGCCAGATTAGCGACGGTTGTCGACTTTCCCTCTTTTGGTCCGGCACTGGTTACCAGAATTGTTTTCATCGAGTTGTCTATCCGGGTAAAGGCCAGATTTGTACGCAATGTCCGGTAGGCCTCTGAAATCGGAGATTTTGGATCTAAATGAGTGACCAGACGGGATTCGATCTCCTCTCCTTCATTTTCCCACTTCTTTATTCTTTTCTTCTCGACTGATTCCACATCGATACTTGGAATGGTGCCCAATAAATTTAATCCGAGCTTTTCAACTTCTTCTACGCTCTTGATTGAAGTATCAAAATACTCCCGGACAAATACGATGCCCAGACCGAGCCCCAGCCCGATCAGCGCGCCGAGCATGATATTTAATTTTTTATTGGGTTTTATTGGCATAAAAGGTTCAATCGCCGCATCCAGAACAGTGACATTCCCCGATTTTCCGGCCTGGGTAATTTTTGTTTCCTCCAACTTGGAAAGCATCATGATATAGGTTTCTTCCTTAACCTTTTTTTGTCGCTGCAGACGGGCCAGTTCCAGAGTTTTAGCCGGCAAATTTTCCATATCACCTTCATAATCTTTCACCACATCCCGCAAGGCTTTGATTTTTGCGGTTAATGTTTTGATCTCCGTTTCTGCAGCCAGAATGCTGGTGATGATTCCCTGGGAAAGTTCAAATTCATCCTTGACCATTCCCGAACTTTTCAGTTTTTTGGCTTCCTCTTCCAGTTTTTTTCTTATGGCGTTAATCCGGTCATCATATGTTTTTAACTGTCCCTCAAAACTGATTCGGCTGGCGCTCTGTGACGACTCAACGGCGATCATAAATTTTGTATGCTCGGCAACTGCCTGCCCCAGCTGGTTTTGAAGTGAAATAATATAGGGTGTGGAAATCCCTCCTAAATCTTCCCCTAAGCTGCTATGTCTGTCTTCCAGCTGCGCACTTAACGAACGTTTTCTCTCCTGCATTGCATTCAATTCAACTTCAGACTGTTCCAGCATAGATTCCGCCCCGGCCAGACGATCGACTAATTGAGTCGTCTCCGCATCGAGACTGGCCACTTTTTCATTTTCTAAATAATCACGAAAACGATCTTCGGCCAACTTCAGTTCTTCTTCTTTTTTATCTATCTGAGTCTCCAGAAAATTTCGTAAGTCGCTGACTTCACCCTTACTTTTTTCCGCATTCAATATTCTAAATTCTTCGGCAATAACATTGGCGATATAGGCGCATTCAAAGGGTGAGTAGGCCTGAAATTTTATTTCGATAACATCTGTATCCTTGCGGTTCTCAATTTCCAGATTATTCTGTAACCAACCGGTCATGCCACGCAATGTAGGTAAATTTCCTTCTTCATCCGGTTGTAAAATTCTGAGCGAGTCGCGCATATCTGATAAATCCAATTGCCGGATCGTCCGTTCGGCCAGGGTGCGGCTTTTTAATATCTCTATCTGATTGGGAATAAGTGTGCTACTGCCACCACCCATAAAATTGTCCGCTCCGAAGATCTGGCGTTCCATCATGCCCGAACTCTCTATGAGTACCGTCGTACTTGCCTGATATATATTTGGATTTGTAAAGGTAAAGTAAAGGGTGATGATAAGTACAATCAGGAACGATATAATGATAATCCAGCGCCCCCTGTATGCTATACGGAGATAATCGGTCAGTGAAAGCTGGCTTTCAAATTCCTGTTCAAATTGTTGTTCATCTTCAAACAAAATAGGACTCCTTAATATCTAAAAAACATAAATTTACTCAACGATTGATCCACGTTCAACCCTTTTAACCGAACGTCTCATCCCTTTCTACCCGCTCAACACATCCATTAGTTTTTTCCATCCGCTTGCATGCAGAGCAGTCTCATCAATAGATGTTTCTTCAATCTTCTCACCATCCCATATTTTCCCCGGATTCTGTTCAAACAAGAGCTGTGCATAGGAATTATCGACCCCTGTTTCAACTACTTTAAAGGCATCTTTCAAAACATGATAATTTCGCCCTCTCGGATCATGGGCATCCGAACCAACCACATGGACAGCACGGGCATGTAACAATCTTTCTGCGAATCTTTGACATTTTCGGCCAAATTGTCCGGTAATACTCCCGGCATCAACCTGAACCAGGCAACCCTGTTTGATCAAATTAATTAATTGAGTTGGTTCATTTTGCAGTTTAATGTTTCTTTCAGGATGAGCGAGTACCGGTATAATTTTTTTTAAACGCAGATGAAATAGAATTTCTGAGTATCGATCAGGTAAAAACTGAAAGGGGGTTTCCACAAGGATGTATTTATTTTTGCTACCAATCAAAACCCAGTCGTATTCCGTTAAATCAAGGCTGGTTGAAAGTAAATTAACCTCCCCGGCTAATTGTATCCTAATCGAAATCCCGGCTCTCCTCATAAGTTGAAAAATTGCATGGAATGTTTCTTTTATTTGATGGGCAATTACCGGAGTTGTCAGCTCATTCACATGAGGGGTAGCCAGTAATTTTGATATTCCGACTGATTCTGCCTGGGCCAGCATCTGCACTGTGGTATCAGAAGTTCTGGCGCCATCATCAACACCATATAAAAAGTGAGAGTGTAAATCAATCATACATTTGTCATTCCCGTCCCGTCAAAGATCCCGTTTTCGGGGCACCTGCGGGAGGAATCCAATAGAGAAATAGGAAGTTATGTCACTACATTTAGACATTTCTAATATATAGAAATTCACCAATACTCACATTCTTAAATCAACTGTTTCAACACCCTCGGGTATCTCGAATTTAAATAATGACTCATCTAACTTCTTTTTGATGTCGATTTTGCGGATTGCAAAGGTGGAGGTATTATCACTAAAGTCCGTATATTCTATTTTTGAAATAAGATAACTATCCGAATTTACCCATATTTTCATCGACTGTATATATCCATGGGTTTCCTCCTTGGGATCCAGTTTCAGAACATAATGCTCTTCGTCTTCATAATCTTCCGTTCTGAGTAAAGTAGCATAATAATCGCGGGGATATTTAAATAAAAGATCTCGGGGCAAAACCGAAGCATCATTTTTTTTAACCCGATCGATCAATACCTGATTGTTAAACGTGGAGTAAGTCCATACCGTAACACCATCGGTAACAATTATTCTATCCTCGGTCTCAAGACGGTATTGTATTCCGTTTTTGACATAAATTTTACCTGTTGTTTCATTTTTAGAACCGGTCAGCTTAAAAAATTCCACCTGTTTAAACTCAGCCGAAAGATTTTCCAGGCCTTCGTATCGCTCTTGTATTTCTTCAACGATGTCTTCAACCGACTGTGCTGACGAGGTAACAACTAGTCCAAATATTATTATAAATAATTTTAATTTCACAATTTCCCTTTCTTCAATTTATATTGACGACACAAAAGATTTTATCCACGAATTACACGAATTGGTCCACGAATTACACGAATTATAGGACAAATCTTTTATATTTTAAACTCTTTTCTCCGAAATTGATTAGAATACCTAATTTTAACTCTGTTGCCTTAAGGTAATTCAATAATTGTGATTCATGTTCGGTTGTTGTTTTACCTAATGCTTTTAATTCTAAAATAATTTTGTCATAACAAATAAAATCAGCAATATACTTTTTATTCAACTTGATACTTTTAAAATATATATCAAGACTTGTTTCTTGTTCAAAGGGAATACCAAAATTTCTAAATTCAATGGCAAGGGCTTCCTTATAAACAGCTTCAAGAAATCCACAACCTAATTCTTTATGAACTGAAATACAGGCACCAATAATCTTATAGCTTTCTTTTTCGTATATGACTTCTGCCATACATTTTTATTATCAAATTTCGTGCCATTTCAATAAAAAATAGTAAAAAATTAGTGTAATTCGTGAACCAATTCGTGTAATTCGTGGATAAAAACCTTTGTGTCGTGTTGCGAGAAATGAATTATCCACGCTAATTATAGATCCTCAGGTAAATAAAAAACCTGACGGGGTTTGCTGCCTTCTGCCGGACCGACCACTCCCTCTTCCTCCATATCGTCAATAAGGCGGGCCGCTCTCGAGTAGCCAATTTTTAAGCGTCTCTGCAACAAAGATATCGATCCCTGCTGATGTCGAACGACGATCTGTTTTGCGTTTTCATACAATTGATCTGATCCCGCGCCATTGGTGCTATCATATATACCCTGTCGGGATTCCGCCGGCTGTGGAAGACTATAATGTGGCAGTTTGGGCTGTTTCTTAATATGACTGATAAGACGCTCCACCTCTCGCGTTGTAATCAATGGATTCTGCAAACGGATCGGTCGTGGCTCTCCGGGCGGTTGATAAAGCATATCTCCATTGCCAAGCAGCTGTTCCGCTCCATTCATATCTAAAATAGTTTTTGAATCGGGGCGTGTTGTTACCATAAAGGCAATCCGGGCCGGAAAATTTGCTTTGATCACACCGGTGAGTACATCAACCGATGGACGTTGCGTAGCCAGGATCAAATGGATCCCTACGGCACGGGCCATTTGTGTCAACCTGGCGATGGGATTCTCCACTTCCTTGGCAGCTATCATCATCAGGTCCGCTAATTCATCAATAATAATAATGATATAGGGCAATTGCTGCAATTTCTCTTCCTTAATCCGCGGTCCGCCCTGACGTACCCGCGAATTATAATCTTCTATATTACGTACACCGAGATGAGCCAGTTTGTCATACCGTTTTTCCATTTCCACGACCAGGGTATTTAGAATGCTCACCGCATTTGACGGTTTTGTGATGACTTCTTCATCCAGGTCAGATCGCCATATCAAATAGTGTTCGGAGAGTGCCCGGTACAGGGATAATTCGATTTTTTTGGGATCAATCAAGACAAATTTTACTTTGCCCGGGTCAACCCGATAGAATATCGAGGCAATGATCGTATTGATCCCCACACTTTTTCCGGATCCGGTGGAACCGGCTATCAACAGATGGGGCATTTTTGTCAGATCGGCACAATAGACCTCCCCATTAATCGTTTTCCCGAGTGCCAGTGGAAGAATATGGTTTGAATTCACATAGGTTTCGGATCGGATGATCGGTTTTAAGTAGACTGTTTGTGGATGCTGGTTGGGAATTTCGATACCAATCGCCGCCTTGCCGGGAATCGGAGCGACCATGCGGATACCTCTGGCCTCCATGGTCAGAGCCAGATCATTTGCCAGAGCGACAATTTGACTTACCTTCACTCCTGGCGCCGGTTGAATCTCATAGAGAGTAATAACCGGGCCGGCGGTCACCCGGATCACCTTCACCGCAAGTCCAAAATCCATTAATTTTGCTTCTAACTGGGCAGCATTAACCTTGAGTTCTTCATGACTTATCGAGATGTTGTCAGTTGGTGCACTTTCCAGAAGATCTACCGATGGAAATTCATATTTTGCAATACTTTCTTTTACCAGACGATCGTAGTCTATTTCTTCGACCTTCACCTCTTCTTCAACCTCAAAAGAGATATCATCCTCTCCCGCACCCTGGGCTTGTTCAAGAACATCATCAAGGGTGGTTTTTATCATCGGTTTTTCTTCCGATGTTGTTTCCTCAGTTTTTACTAAGTCTTTTTGCCGGTACTTCTCAGATAATTTTGCCTGATCTCCGGTTTTAATTTCAATCTGTTTATCGTTAATGATCTCCGGTTCAATTTTATATTTCTGTCGTTTTAAAAAGGCTTGTTTTTTTCGTCTATTCCGCTCCGCAAGCCAGTCTTGATATCTCATTCGGAATTGTTTTTGTAATTTTTTAAAATTATTTATTATGTAGTCAAGAATCATAACGAGATCGAGACGAAGTGTTACAACCGTTAGAACAAGAAGAAGCGTAGTCAGAATCAGGATTGTACCAATTTTTCCCAAATAAAAGATTAAATATGAAGCGGCAGTACCGCCGACGATACCGCTTGGATAGTATTCACGAATTTTACCATAAGTTTCAAATGCTTCCGGTAAGGCCAAAACAATTGAGATAAAGACCGCCCAGACCGTCAATAATGCCACCGGGCGCAGGTATTGATAAAGGCGGTTTCCACGAAATAATTGCAAACCGACCAGAATTATAACAATCGGTAAAAAGAGGATCGGATATCCGAGCGTATAGTTCATCAACGGAGCGGCAATCGCTGCTCCGGCCGGACCAATCCAGTTTTTTATCTGAATTGAATTATTATCAATTTTCAGATTGGGATCATCAGCCCGATCATAGGACAAAACCGCCAGCATCAGGATAATACCCAGGGCAATCAGGATAAAACTTGATGCTTCCCTGGTATAATTTTTTTGAAAAGATTTTTTTTGTTTAGCCATCGAATTAATCTAAATCCAATCCAAGAAATTAAAATTTATCATACGTTGCTTAAAAATAATCATTCATAAAACTTACAAAAATATAGTGTTAAAGACAATAATCCACGGTGCTGGATGCTGGTCAAATCAGGGATGATTTGATCCCGATAAGCCGACAGGATGGAGGCGTTGGAATCGGGAATGCTGGATGCTGGTCAAATCAGGGATGATTTGACCAGCATCCAGATCACACAATCGGTGGTTTGACAATTTCAGCCGGAATCAGTTTATCCCTGATTTTAATCTCAATCATCGTGCCAATTTTTGACTGATCTTTATTGACATAACCAAGACCGATTCCCTTCTCCAGGATTGGTGATACGGTACCACTGGTTACTGTCCCTACCAAATTTCCATCTTTATGAATTTCAAACCCTTTACGCGGAAAGCCGCTATCCCGGAGAACAAAGGCGACCAATCTTTTATTTAATCCTTCTTCTTTGACTTTTACCAGCACATCTTTGCCGATAAAATCATCTTTAGTGAGTTTTGTTATCCAACCCAGTCCGGCTTCAAGAGGATTTGTGGTCTGATCGATATCATTGCCATAAAGACACATCTTTTTCTCCATGCGCAGACTGTCCCTGGCTCCAAGCCCGATCGGTTCAATCTCAAATTCCTCCCCGGCCTCAAACACTTTTTCCCAGATTATTTCCGCATATTTGTTTTCAAAATAAAGTTCGAAACCCGGTTCACCTGTATAACCTGTCCTGGAAACTATCATATTTACAGCGGACAGTATTCCTTCAACAAACCAATAATATTGTATATCATTGAGCGGGATATCGGTCAATTTCTGAAGTGTTGCTTCCGCTTTTTTCCCCTGGACGGCAATCTGAGTAACCTCATCGCTGATATCTTTTATATCACATCCGGGTATGTTATTTTCCTGTAACCACTGAAAATCCTTGTCCTTATTGGCGGCATTAACAACAAGTAAAAAATGATCAGGATACCGGTATACGAGTAAATCATCGACAATCCCTCCATCAGGATAGCACATCGCAGAATACTGTACCTGTCCAACAGCTAATGCGGCTGCATCATTAATAGTTGCCTTTTGCACCATATCAATCGCATTATCTCCCCGGATCTCAATTTCACCCATATGAGAAACATCAAACACACCGACTGTTTCTCTCACCCGGCGATGTTCAGCGCGGATGCTGTGATATTGAATGGGCAAATCAAACCCGGCAAAAGAAACCATTTTTGCATTTAATTTGACGTGTACGGCATGCAATGCGGTTTTTTTCATCCTTTTCAACCCCCGTAGAGACGGGTCCCGATAAAATCGGGATTTTCAACCGTCGGGCCGTCTCAATAGAAATAAAATCAATAAAACATAAGATAAAATTAATATTCAACATCCAATATCAAATTTCCAACATCAATATTGTACATGCAACTGCAAAGATCCCTACGGGATGACATCTTAAATCCAGCATCCAGCATTCCCGATTCCAACGCCTCCATCCTGTCGGCTTATCGGGATCAAATCATCCCTGATTTGACCAGCATCCAGATCATTTTTTACATCCAACCTTACGTGTGGCCTCAATTTCCGTTTTGAGATATTGACCGGTATATGATTTTTTATATGCCGAAACCTGTTCGGGTGTACCGATTACGACAATTTCACCTCCCTTATCACCACCCTTCGGACCGAGATCGATAATCCAGTCCGCCGTTTTTATCACATCAAGATTATGTTCTATAATCACTACCGTATTTCCCCGGTCTACTAATCGGTTTAATACCTTTAAAAGCATATTGATGTCTTCAAAATGCAGGCCGGTGGTTGGTTCATCTAAGATATAAAAGGTCTTGCCGGTCCCGATCTTTGACAATTCTGTGGCCAGTTTAATGCGCTGGGCCTCCCCGCCGGAAAGGGTCGTGGCCGGTTGACCAAGGTGAATATATCCTAATCCAACTTCCGAAAGGGTCTCCAGTCTTCGCTTTACTTGTGGAATGTTTTTAAAGAATTCCAATGCTTCGTCTACGGTCATTTCCAACACATCAGAAATATTTTTGCCCTTATAAGTAATCTCCATTGTCTCCCGGTTATATCGTTTGCCTTTACATACCTCACATTGTACATACACATCGGGCAGGAAATGCATTTCGATTTTTTTAATGCCATCACCCTCACATACTTCACAACGACCACCTTTGACATTAAAACTATAACGTCC
>SDBS01003939.1_pt1 | contig 14563 bp, 17 predicted proteins | sample 2277091 | NCBI WGS metagenome assembly SDBS01 (sample SAMN10404972, study PRJNA504765) | marine sediment metagenome | isolation source: marine sediment core GS10_PC15, 163 cmbsf | place: Arctic Ocean: Southern Knipovich Ridge | collected 2010
GGAGTGGTCTGATCACCCCGGGAATTGGGGATGATGTTGGGTTTTCCGGTAGGATCAACAAAAGCCACCTTACTAAAGGTTGTTCCGAAATCGTAGGCGTTCATGTGTGTTCTCCTTGATTATTAGTTACCTGTTGAACAAAGACGTAGACGCTGACATACTCCTGCCGGAGCAGCTTGTTGTCCCGCCGGTACCCGGGCAGCAGCCTTTCGACGATCCGGCCGTCTAGAGCCTGATCAGTACATTCGACCCGGCGGATACATTTCTGCGAGGCGGGATCAAATTTCTTCCCCAGATTTTCGAAAGGCTCGACCCCGTAATTAGCCAGGAAATTTTCAGTCTCGATGAGATCAGCCTTTCTCGCTTCAAGAAGGTACTTCAGAGCCTTCACGACAGTCGTGTTAGCTTTACCAGTGTGCTTTGCTCGGAGCTGTTCGATATTACTGATCTGCTGCCGGCAGCGGTCGGCGATACCGATCTGTCCCAGGAAGCATGGCCTGAGAAACTCCCGTTCGTAGTGCAACTCGTCTAGTTGCCTGCAGCGATTGTGCAGATCTGTCATCACCTGCTCGTCGGTCTTCATGCGGGCCAGTTCTTCGTGTATCCCGGGTAGTTCCTGCGTGAGTGTCTCAAGCATCTGCTTATTTTGGGCCAGCTGGAAGCCCAAAGAGCTAATCGCTTGTTCGTAATCAGCGGGTGTCTTTGTGCCCTCTGTCTCGTCCGACTCCTCGCCCAGTATTGCTTCCAGGTCCTGGGAATCTTCAATAGGATCGGACGGTTCCTTTGCGAACGGGGGTGATGATTTTTTCTCTGTCCGTTTCTGCTGCTTCATGTCTTGGTCCTCCTTATGGTTTGGTTTATGTGGTCAAACAAAAACTATTCGTCTTCCTTGTCCTTCCGCAAGATGCGGGTAATCCATACGATGGCTGTGCAAACTAGACAAAGCACCATAATTTGGGTGTACCGCTCTCTATTTCTCACATTGAGGAAATCCATCACGTCATCCCACGTTCCAGCTGGCTCAATCCCGCTAATAATCCAAAGCAAAATCAGTACTGCTGCAGGGACCAACACAAATGCGAAGTTAAACTTCCTTCTACGGGCTTGCTTTCGTCGCCGGTATGCCTGCTGTGGCGGTCGGAACTGCGGCGGCACTGGCCCATAGGGTTGACCGTACATGTTTGAAGGTCTCCGTCTTCGCATACATATAGAATACGGCATTGAGGATTTATGCCGATTACAGGACAATGCTAGTGTGAGGATTTATGAATTCGCCCTGCCTTACCGGGTGCTTACAGCAGTCTGATGTTAATAAGACGGGCGAAATCCCGTGTGGCCTTTCAATCATCTTCATCCTCGTCCGACTCCCAAACGACTTCCGGATTGAAAAACACCTGCAGGTTGCGATTGGAATTATTTTGCTTGCAATCGGCTTTATCCTCCAAGTCTTTGGTCTGCCATTAAAGACGATGTTCTGAGAATCATTTATACCTAATTAAAGCCACAAACAAAGAGAAGAAAAATAAAAAGAAAGCCTAAAAAGGGAGGCCACATGGGCGAAATAGAGAAGAAATCAAAAAGGCGAGAAACAGGATTTTTTAGGGAAGATGATGTAAAAGAAATAAAAAAGAAGGCAGTCAAGGAGGCGATCGGGAAGCTTGGAGAAAGATGGGGAAAATTATACGACGAATCGGCTGAACAATCGAAAGATGCATTAAATGATTTAGCATTATTGTTGACGTATTTGATGATGGATTTAAAAGCTGATCCTTATATTGAAAAGTATTTTAAGATGCTGGAATCTAAGGTGGCAATAGATATGGCCAGCAGCTCATTGAAGCTTGCTCGTGAAATAGCAAACACGAATCTTTAAAGTATAATCCTACTTTTTTCAGATTGTAATATAATAGAAATAAAAGGGAGGTTTTGAATGAGCGAAGCAAAAATTACTTTCCACAAATGTATTCAGGATTCCCAAGAATATGGTAGTGATGATGAGTATATGGTTTCTAGAGTTTTCTTCACCTTAGAAGTAGGCGAAGAAAGGTTTGAAGGTTTGCATGCAAACATAAAACAAACAGTAGGTAGCGATTATGATACAGCGCCTCTCGAAGTCAGCCAACCTTATGGTTATGATGGGCCATTTAACCATGAGGCTTTTCATGCTTGTGCGGAGAAATATTATAGGAGTCTTGTTGGTTCTCAAGCAAGAGGTATAAGAATTGGAGGAGGCGCTAGCAATATTCGTATGTCTGGTAATATCTTTAATATTGAAATGGTATGTGAGTTTGAAATAAGCGGAGGAAGCGAATAAAATCCCAAGATAAAGAATAGCCTAAAATAAAAGCTTGCAAAAAGCGATCCTTTCTGCTAAAACATAGCCATTCTCTATAAGGTATAGAGGACAGAACCGGAACTGATCCCCATCCATTGCCTTAGAGAAGCAAGAGGTTAAGAGGATGGGTTTCTTTCCAGAAAAAAATTCTCACCCTATCTAAAATTCCTACCGATTTTCTATCTACAGGCATTAGTCTGAAAAATTTTTTTAAGGAGTAAAAAATGAATAAATTATTACAACCAAGATTTCCAAACTCAACAGGAGGAAGAAATATTTCCTTCTTGAGGATACTCACAAATGGTGAAGATAGTTTTGTCTTCGAGGTTACCAACCATCTCAGAAAAGAAGGCGAAGCTATTGCCGAGTGCATTGTGGAGGATAAATTTTTTAATGGAGAATATTCTTTTACTACTTGTCCTAGGGATGCGGGACACACAGAGCTGTGCAGATTATTGTGTAAGCGAGGAGTCAAAGGAAATTATTTGACGTGGTTGGGAGCTATTGAGAACGACAATAAACCATTGGCCGAAGCGGAGGAAATGAATTCTGTTATTCGTTTTCCATGTATCTCTCTTGGTGAAAAAGAGGCTTCAAGGTGGAAGATCGATTGAAGGAAAAGCGAGAGAATCAAAGAGAAAGACACCAAAAGGAAAGTAGATGCTATAAGAGGAAAGCACGAAGCCAAAGCTCAAGCTGAATCTCAAGCTCAATAACGATCAAAAAGGGGCTATCCGTCAAGACGGGTAGCCTCTCCCTTCGGGGATAAAGGCCATATCACCCCTCACAGCCTATTTGGGACGTTATTCCAACGTCTCGACCAATAGTCCTTCGTAGGGATAGCCTACTCCAACCACGGAAAACGCCTCTGCAAGCGTCTGGAAGCCTTTTTTCTCAAGAAAAGCTTTGCTACCCTGAAAAAATAGCAGATTTTGGGTGGTTTCAGAGAGGAGCGAATTGAGTAGCAGTCCTTCAGGAGTTATTAAAATAGGCATAAAAATAATCCAATTTAAAACCTTGACAAATAATAGAAGTCCCTCTTATAATATTTATGCATTAGGCGGTAAAGTTGATTTTCATTCTAAGTCCTTACAACCTCCTCTCTTTTTGTTACATTATATATAATCGGGGCTAAGTGAAAAAATGATGGGCAAAATATTAAATAGAGGAACAGTTTGGGCTTTGTTGCTTATTTCATTGGTGTTTTTAAGTAGAGTCAGCTACTCAGAACAAAGAGAAAATTTCAAGCCAAGATTTAGCATTAAGCTCACAGGTGGATTGGGCTATATAGGTTTTGGAGATATAAATACGCATTTAGAGTCTTTTGATAATTATCTATCTGAGATGACAAACTATGAGGGAGGTTATACAAGGACGCTTAATTATGTTTCTGATTTAGAGGGAGAAATACGTTTGGATATTAGCTCTAAATTTGCAATTAGTATTGGAACAGGATTTATGACTGGGAAAAATAAGAGTTATTTCGAATACGAAGGCCCTTTTCCTTTTCATCTTTCATGGGAGTTTAAGCAGAGTTATTTTTTAAAACCAAAAGTTAAAACTATTCCTTTTAAACTAAAAATTTATTATTCATTGCCGCTCAGCGTCCGAGCGAATTTTTTCCTGAATGTTGGATTGGGATATTATTTTTCTAAAGCTTCTCTATATAAATATCACTGGAGTTCAGCCTATGGTGGATATTGGGTTATTTACACAAAAGAGGAAAAGTATGATGTCGGTTCCAATGGATTCGGTTTTCATGGTGGGATTGGCTTTGAATACAGTATAGCAAATAATTTAGCGTTGGTGCTTGAGGTTCAGGGTAGATATGCCAGACTAAGCAATCTAAAAGGAAACAGATATTTTAGTATTGGAACGTTTAGTCATTACGATGAAGAGGAGGGGACTCTTTACATCGGAGAAAGGGATTTTATAGATGAGGGATATGGTGAAAACTGCCCTGATTTAATCATTTCTTCCTCAAAGCCAAGCGGTGAGGGATTTCGGAATATAAAAGAAGTTTCTTTAGACTTAAGTGGAATAACATTTAGAGTGGGCATTAGGATAAAGCTTTTTTAGATTGGAACAGTGATTTGATTCATTTTTTCATAAAAGAAGTAAGATATGAGAATTAAAAATTTTAAAAAAATAATAGTTCTTCTATTTTCGATAATTGCTCTATCAATGTCTTTAACCGGAATCATCCAGGCAGAGGAAAGGCAGAATTTCATACAGAGATTTAGTATTAAAGTGAGCGGTGGCTTAAGCTATTTGGCTGTTGGAGATTTTAATAAATTCCTTGAAGATGTAACTTCCGTAGAAGCTTACAATCGATATGTCTACATTTTTGATTATTTTGAAATGACAAAAAAAGAAGAGTTAAAAAAAATAAGATTCGGTTTTGACTCAGAAATAGAATTAACATTTGACATTAATTCCAGATGGAGAATTGGCCTTGGTACTGGATATGTCTATACAAGTAGAGGCAGCAGCGGCGGTTTTGAAATATCACGACCTGAACCCTATGATGATACAGACTTTACCTATTCTCCCAGGATAAGCATACGTGCGATTCCGTTGAAATTGGGAATTTATTATATCAAACATTCTACTCCAAAAGCGAATTGGTTCGTAAACGGTGGAATAGGATATTACTTTGCTAAAACCAGTTATTACTGGGAGCAAAGAGAAACCTTGATAGAGGAAGATGGCTATGTGAGAGCTGATTGGAGAGCGATGGCCGAGTGGGATTTGAGTTCCAATGGATTCGGTTTTCATGGTGGGATTGGCTTTGAATACAAATTCGCTGAAAATTTTTCTTTGGTGATCGAAGCCCAAGGAAGGTATGCTAGAGTAAAGAAATTAAAGGGAGATGAAATATATGTAGGTGGTGGAAGTATGCAGAATTATTATGGAGAAGTGTATTATGTTGAAAAGAAGAACAGGATTAACGGAGAATATTATTCTTGCTTAAGATTTTACAAAGAGAAACCAAATTTTAAGACCCCTGAATTAAGAAACCTAAGAGAGGCTGCATTAGATTTAAGCGGATTTCTCTTGAAAATAGGAATAAGAATAAGGCTTTTTTAGAAAAGGGGCTGATAATCAAGAATAAGGTTGAAGATTTGCTACATAAAAAAGTTAATATTTGAGGCGAGAGGAAGCCAAAGACCATCGAAGCCTTGGCTTCCCAGTTATGTAAGCGAAGCTTATAGGGAGGAATGAAATAATGAATGGAAAAAATGAGATAATAAGACAAGCTAAAGCTCTTTTTAAAGAAAAAAGAAAGCAAATTTTAATGTCATTCAACGAAGTTGAAATGCATAAACATCTTAAAGAACTTTTTCAGGCTATGGAACCAGACCAGACAATTGAAATTACCCACGGGCCTCATGAGTTAGGAAAGGACCTTGTAATAGTTAAGGAAGATACATTATCAAGTGATGTGATTGGAGTGATTGTGAAAATGGGGGATATTCGAGCAAAAACCTTGGGCGAAGTAGATGCATTAAAAACTCATATAAAAAGTGTTTTCTCAAAAGGAATGGATAAAAAAATAAAAGAAATAAAAAGTCAAGTTGCACAAGCATATGCTAATCCTGCAGAGATGAGAACGATTTTTAAAGAATTAAAAATATATAGAGCTTTTGTTGTGTTAGTAGGTGAATTGAGTAATATAGCTCGCACAAGACTGAAAACAGAAATAAAGGAAAATGTTGAAATTAAGGATATAAATTGGCTCATTGATAATTTTACAGACTATTATCCTCAAGTATTTTTTGAAGGCGAAAAAATAGATTTTCTTCAAGAGAGAATTAAACAATTAGAATCTAAACATTATCTTAAAAAAAGGCAGCTAAATTTATCTGAATATTTCGTTGATCCATTAGTTTCTACCATTGAACTCCCTCTAAAATTAGATGAGGACAGTCTTGCGTTGATTTTCAAGGAACGGAAAATACCTTTTGCATATTTAAATACCGCTCTCACCCAAAAAAAAAGAATAATATTAGTTGGTGATCCTGGAGTAGGAAAATCGGTTGCTTTAACAAAAATTGCAATTGATATATTAAAGAAAGCGACTTTTAAAATGTTTCATGGTGCATCAAAAAAACAAAAAGTAGGAATTTCAATTCTCGCTTCGGCAGAAGAACTCTTAAAAACAAATAAAACTGATGAAATTTTAAAAACCCATTTAAAAACACAAGATATAATAGAACGATTTAAAGTTGATGTGCTTATGATTGATTCGCTAGATGAGGTTCCCTCTAATCTTGGCGAAAAAATTATAAAAAAGGCAGAGAAATTTTCCATGGAATTGGATTGTTCCCTTATCATTACTAGTCGGAAGATTGATGTTATTAAAACTCCACCTGTGGGTTTTGAGAAATATGAGCTAATGCCTTTTGAATATGGACAAGCTATAAAAGTTTTTGAAAAATTAGTTAATAACCGACAAGTATTGGTTTCTCTTAAAGAAGGGCTGGAGAAAATGAGATATCAAATTCCTATGGTCCCCTTGTCATTGATATTGCTTGTCGAGTTAGCAGAAGAGAAAAAAGAAATCCCAGCCTCAGTAACTGAGCTTTATGATAGATTTTTTGACTTAATGTTAGGAAGATGGGACAAAGAAAAAGGTCTTGACATATTATTTGAATATTTTCGAAAAAGAAACTTTCTTACAGAACTTGCTTTTAAAGAATTTTATGAGAAGGAACGATTAGAAATATCAAAAGAAGAATTCAAAGAATTTTTAGATAGTTATATCAATCAGTACGATATGAGTACAGAAGAATCTAAAATTTATATCAAAGAAATAGAGCGGGCAGGGATTCTTAGTATAAATGGAAAAGTGCAATTTCAACATCGCTCATTTCTAGATTATTTTATAGCTCGTTATATTTTTGATAAACGAACTGAATTTAAAGACCTGGATGATTTCATTGTGCGAACTTATTTTAATGATATTTGGGGAGAAGTTGCATTTTACTATGTTGGCTTAATGAGAGAGGCAAGTCCTGAAATAATAGAAAAAATTTTTGCATTCGAAGGAAAAGAGTTATTCATACAGATTGAAAAATTCTTAATAGGGAAGTTACTACAAGCAGGATGGAATTCGCTTTCTAAGACAAAATATAATGGCATTGAAAGAGCCATAACATATGGTCCGTTGATTAGAGATAAATTTCTTAAGCTTGTAGAAAAAACTAGACCAAAGATTCCAAGGATATATGCTGATTTCTATGTATTGTTTTTATCAGAACTATCATTTGGGAGTAGGTTTTTATCAAAACAAGCGAAAGATTTACTTGAGAAATTATCAAGCAACCCAACTCAGAATGGTCTCTATGAAATGATGTTTGTTATATGGGCTTGCCGTGGTATTTTAAATCCAGATGAACTTAAAAAAATAATACAACAATTTTTAGATACACTCAAAAAAATTCCTAATCTTCCAACAGAAGATAAGATTAAATCCTATTTAATTCTGTCGGTAATAAAAAAAGAAGACAAAGCTTTTATGAAAATGATAAAGAGGAGATTAAACAGATTACAAAATATATATCAGAATATATTTAAAGAACTATTGCCTCAACGGAAGAAAGGTTTTAGATGAGAAAAATATAAAAGTGGAAGCCAAATCCCCTAAAGCCCTGGCTTCCCGGAGTGAAAAGGACAGCAGAGCTGAAAAAGCGCCTCATGAGATAGACGGATCGCATTAACGGATTTTCTCAGATCTTATGGCACAGCGAGCCAGTGGCGAAAAGATTGGTTGTTGTCGCTTAGAGCCCCAATCCTTTAAACAAAAAAAAAGCATCCCTACCTGAAGAGTCAGCAAGAATATTTTCCCCATTCGCAGAACGCCTCCAGAGGCGCTCTGGCAACTTTTCTCAAGGTATTAGGTAGTATCCGGCCTAGGAAAGCTTTCAGGGGTGCGAGAAACTATTTAAAAAAAAGACCGTAAATTCCCCTTTTTAAAAAAAGAAAAGGATTAATATTCAGTTGAGATGAAATATAGCGATTTGATTTTTCCTAAAGCTTTGAATCTTCATTTGCTCTCAGAAATTTTGGATGAAGAAGAGATGATGAAATTGATCCTGAAAAATGAAAGCAAAGAAAGAAAAGCCAGAAGGATTATTTTGCCATCCAGAAAGCTTCTGCGAAAATGCGTCATCTATTATTATGCAAAAAAACATGACGAGGATTTTGAAGAAGTATTAAAGGAGTTGAAAGGGAATTTTGATTCACCAGAAGAAGCTGGTCTCAGAAAAGATAAAATAATCGAATTGTATGAAACGAGAAAAAAAGAGATAGCAAATGAAAAATCGTAGTTCGATTCATCTACTCCATACTGCGGGGGAGCAAGTCTCCTTTTTTCAGTCATTTCAGTCATTTCTTGCTCCCCGCAACAACGAAAATAATGGTTCATTTTTCTCTATGTCTGTTTTAGAGCGATGCTGGGAGATTTTACAGACGTCTCCCAGCGGGAAAGATATGAGATGTCAAGAAACATCTTATTGAAAATAAATTTAGGTGAAAAAAATGAAAATTAGAGAAATTATCGAAGCTAAGGATCTCAAGATTCTCACTGAAAAAGCAAAAGATGGTTCAATGACGGTCTATGCAAAATTTTCTGAAGCTGAGAAAAAAAATCAGAATTTTCGCATTTATCCGCTCGAAATTTTATCCAGGGAAGTAGATCGTTTGCAGTCAAAAATTTCATCTGGGCAATTTTTGGGACAATCAGATCACAGCGACTCACCAGCCACTTTTCTTAAAGATGTTTCACATGTCGTCACAGGATTAGAGATGAAAGGAAATAATGGCTACGCTACTATTAAAATTTTGAATACATCAGCAGGAAAAAATGTTCAAGAAATTATTAAAGGCAAAGGCAAAATTGGAATTTCAACCAGATCAGTGGGATCAGTTTCACCATCAGGTATTGTCCAAAAAGATCTAAAATTATTGGCTCTGGACTTGGTAGCAAATCCATCAGTTGCAGATGCGACAATCGGGAAAGAAAATATTCTAGAGGGTATTGATTTTGAAGAAAATGAAGACAAGGATCTTGAAAAAGAAATTGATGAGCTGGAACGAGAATCCTATCTGAATGCCATTAATGCTGGATTTAAAGGGAGTCAAAAAGACTGGTTGTAAAATTGCGGATCACTAAAGGAAGCTATGGGAATTCCTGTAGAAAAAGAGAGTTCTGGTGTTCAGAAATTAACTGAAGAAGCAACAAGCAAAAAAATATATGGCTATTTTCTTGAAGCACAAACGGGCGGATTTCATGGTACGCTTGACGAGTGGAAAGAGAAATTTCCACAGATCGTAGAATCAGCTGGAGAAAAAGTAGAACCAAAAGCACCAGGAAAAAGCTCGGCGACATGGGAGGAAATTAGAGCAAGCGGATACAGAGGATCGCTGGATAAGTATAAAGAACAATTTCCTAATGTCAGTATCATCAGACCAATATCTTCTGAAAAACCTATCGTTGAAACTCTTGAGCAAGAAGCACAAAGAATTTTTGAGGGACTCAAAAAAGATAATCCAAATTCTTCCTTAACATTAGAAAGTGTCCAGTTGATGCTGGAAAAAGAAGGTGAAGGAAAAAGAGCTCGCAAAGAGAGATCACTAGCGATCTTCAGAGTGAGTGAATCTTTAGGTAACTGTGTAGAAGGGATTTCAGAGCAAAAATTGGAGCGTATGGTTCAAGAGGAGTTGGAAATCATCAGGGAGAAAAAAGCTGAGAAAAAGAGAAAGAACTGGCAGGCCTATAAGCGCTTGTTAGAATAAGAGAAATAAAATTTTAAGGAGAAAATAATGGCAACATCATTTAACAAAACTTACAGCATCACATTAAAGTTTAGCTACGAAGGTGGCGATGCGATCACTGAAGACGATCTAAACGCTGGCATATTGCGAGAACAAATTCCAAAGTGGATTAAGGGCAAAGTCGCCCACATAAATAAAGGCAATCTATCCGTTCATATCGTCGGTGACGTAACTGAAAGTTAATCCCTATTAAGGAGACAAAAATGAAAAGTAAGATCAAAACCATATTCACTGTCAGTCCACCCTCTGATCCTCTTCCTGAACCTGAAATAAGAACTGTAGCCAGCATCGGACGCCATGAGGATGTCTTTCAGAAGAGCTACGAATTTGTAATGCATGTTTGTTTTGAGGTTGTAGGAAAAAATTTGGATTCAAGGATAGTTAATCCTCTTCTCAGGAAATTCAGAGAACAGCTGGAAAATTTCAAACTTTATGAAGGTCAAATGAAATGCTGGGTAGTGAGAGTAACAGAATTCGAACACGAACTGATAAACATGGATCGAGCTATATGTTCTCAGCAAATTCTTTTTCGTGCATATGATCCAAGGGGATTTTCCTGTGAGAGTATCAAACCTAGATTATTGCGAGATATGCTCACACAGGAATTAAAAGATGAGGAATTTTCTATCAATATTTGGATGACTGATGCTCTTTATGGGGGAAGTCGTAAAAGCGCTCCTTGGCCAAAAAATGAGAAAGGTAGAGAGCAAAACTTTGCTTAATGAGTAGGGTAGGTTACACAAGGGATAAGGGAAAGTATTGCCACAGAGCCTTACACAACCTCTGAGATAGGTGATAAAGGCTGATTAGAGACATTAAAATGATAAAATTACGGGCCGTTGATCGACTCACGAAACACATTAAAGGTAGAGCTTTTCTCAGTGATGATAAAGGTATCATTTTCCCATCAAGTGAAAAAATATTTTTGAAAAAACTTGAAGAAAAAATCATGTCGTCAACAAAAGATTTTGAGCATGGTGGAATCAAGCTTTCATTTCTTGAGATAAAAATAAAATAGTCATTTCTTGAAAAGGAGGAAAAATAATTTAAAATAATTCCCTCGAAGTAGAGCTAAGTTGCATAAAAATAAAGCTTTACATTTCGATAAAAAATATGTATATTAGTATTGGTTACGAAGTAAATGAAAAAGCAATTATCAAACAATGTTGAAATTCGTGGGCAGGCAGGGCTGGATTCTTCCCGTTTCTGGGAGCTTCGTAACCAACAGCAAGAGAAAATTGATGCCATCAACACAAGTATCTCTTCTCACCTGCCTTGCCCATCTATATTAAAAAGGAGGAATGGTGACAAAATTTATCAGAAAACCACAAGACCCATTTGTATCAAGAATTATCATGAGTTTTGTGACAGGAGAATTTTATTGTAAAATTTGTGGAAAATATTTTCAGAGCAGAAGCGGAATTGTGGAACACATCAAGAAATTTCATGGTTCAGAAGTCAAAGCGAAAGTGGATTCTGAGTTTTCAGTTTTATCATAAAAAAGGACGAAAAATGAGCAAGAAAGTATGGTTTTTGGTTTTACTTTTGTCATTTCTGGGCTGTAAGACCAAACTACCAACAAGCCCTGACATTCCCGAGGTAGGACTTCCCGTCATAGACTACTTCTACGCAGCACCCCCACAAATCTCGGTTGGTGAAGGATCGACACTCTTCTGGAGGGTACATGGGTCTGGGCGGTTTGGTATAAAACCCCCTCTAAACATATTTATACACTGGGGATACGGGGAAAGCATTAAGGTAGGAAGCGCGGGAACACTAGAGGTATATCCCAAGACAACAACCATCTACAAACTAACTGCTTACGTCGGCACGGGCAAATCAATACGCTCTGCGACAGAGTTTGTAACGGTTTCTGTTGGACTTTAGGAGGTCTAAAGAGAAAATCGAGAAATTCAAAGAGGATGCTATGTCAGGAGATTATAACCACGTTCTTCAGCTTTGCATGGAACACTTTGACGTTTGCTAAAAGGAGAAACAATGAAAGAAAACAAATTTAAAAAGGCTATTAAGGCTATAATTATCGCAAGAGTCAGCACTGAGGGACAAGGCGAGAATGATCATTATTCAATCCCTGCCCAGCTGAAAAATTTAAGAGATTATGTAGGACATGGGGGCAAATTCAGCGAACTGAAGAATATTTTGGCAGAACATGAATTAAGGGAAAGCGCCTTTCAAGGAAATAGGCCAGAATTTACAAAGATTGTTGATGGTATAGAAAATCTTGATGAACCTGTCGCTCTTGTTTTCGACGACATAGATAGATTCGCAAGGCAAGTTCGTAGTCAATTATTGATCAGGCTTGATGACTTGAGAAAAGAGGGCAAACTAGAGCTACATTTCGTCACCACAAATTTAGCGCTAACACGGGACAGTTCGGCAAACGAACTTATGATTTGGAATATCCTTTTAGCCGTAGCTGAAGGACAGTCGAAAATGATATCTGAAAAGGTCAAAAAGGGAAATAGAGAAAAATTAGAGCAGGGGAAATTTATCGGATATTGTCCCACGGGTTATCAAAATGTTGTTACTCAGAATGGCGATGGTTCTTTCAAAAGAGAAATTCAGGTTGATGAAGAGAGAGAAAAATTTGTGAGAAAATGTTTCCATCTTTATTCCACAGATCAATATAATATGGAGGAAATTGCTAGGATGATGAACAATGCTGGATTCACCATGAAGATGAAAAAAAGTCGAAATGGGAACAGCAAACTTGAGGAAAGAAAAAATGGAAGAAACATTACCCGTAGTGATATTGACAGCATTCTTCGAAATCCATTCTACTATGGAAAATTCTATCGTGAAAATCCTGATACTGGCAAATGGGAGCTTTTTCCTAAAAGCGGTTTAGCTATGAATTATGATCCGATAATTTCAGAAAATCTCTTCAATCAGGTTCAGAAAATTATTGATTCCAACAATACCCGTCACAACGGCTACAATAAAAACAGCTTCAAATTTCGTGGACTTCTTGAATGTTCTTTTTGTGGCTCAGCGCTAACTGCTGAAGAGATGAGTCGAACTTACAAGGATAAAAATTCTGCTCAAGCAAAAGATTCAATCTACTATCATTGCTCAAATGGAAAAACACTTTTAGATCCTGATTTTTACAAGAACAAATTTGGCACAGACCATAGCGGTGTTTACACTTCTAAAAAGGGAAAGCGTAAAGGCCAAAAAATAGTTGGTTGTCCGCAAAGATGGTGGAAGGAATCAGAGATTGAGGAATTAATTCTTCATGAATTCGACGCCATGCATTATGACGATAGTGTTTACGAAGCACTAAAAAGAATCGTGAGAAAGGACTACGATGAACGCATGCAGTTTGCTGATAAGGAAATCCGAGGTCTTAAAATTAAGATCGGAAAAAATGAGGAGATGATAAAAGCATTTACACACAAATTTGCTATTATTACAGATAAACAATTAGAAGAGGATATGATGAAGGAATATGATTCCCTCAAAAAAGACCAAGAGAAATTGAAAGATGAAAAGGAAACCTTTGAGGAAGCTAAGGAGATTGATACAGATCGTGCGATTGATACCATGCGATTAGCATGTAATCTGAGAGAGCATTATAAGAATTTGGATCTTGAAAAAAAGCAAGAACTCCTGTCTGTCTGCTTTAGTAAGATTATTGCTTGTAAGGGACGCTGGAAAGTAAATGGAGGCAAAGGAAAGGAAGTAAACTCTGAAAGTGTGCAAGCTATTTTAAATGAACCTTTTGCTACTCTTCAAGCTATTAAAATCGATGAGTTGGTTGCTCAGGAAAGAGACGAAGAAATAGATCTTACTATTTCAAAAGACTTGAAAGCATCTCCATTTCCGTGATAACTGGTTGCTATGTTCAGGACAAAGGTTTTGGGAAATAGATGTGGCGACCATTGAAGAAAGGCTCAGGCTATATGGTTCTAAAACACGTTGCTTTTGCCCCAGCGAGTCAAAAGCAACTCGGATCAAGGCTTCGCTCTCCTCTCCTCCGGAGAGAAACCATGCCCGCTCAGTCTTTCTCACGGTTTTTCACCATACAGCCATCGCCAATCAGGGAACCCTACGGAGTAGGGCGTCGAGTATGTCTGAGCGGAGCGAGTTATGCAGATGCCGAGAAGAGCGAATGGAGAATGGCGTTAAAAATCTGAAGGGGAGCGAGACTATTTCCCAAAACCTTCTCCAATCACGGAGTAGGAAATGCTTAATTCAGGCTTGCAAAACTTGAATTTTTAAGTAGCATAATAAAAAGTTGTTTTTTTAAGGATGAAAAAAGTTAAAAATAAAGTTTCAAGAGCATGACTCAAGCGCAATGAAAGAAAAAATCCTTCGTCTAAACCTATACTTTGGTCTTTTTGGTTTCATGTTTTCCGCACTTCTCCT
>SDBS01003940.1_pt1 | contig 14560 bp, 26 predicted proteins | sample 2277091 | NCBI WGS metagenome assembly SDBS01 (sample SAMN10404972, study PRJNA504765) | marine sediment metagenome | isolation source: marine sediment core GS10_PC15, 163 cmbsf | place: Arctic Ocean: Southern Knipovich Ridge | collected 2010
CCGATAAGCACTACTCTGAATTCATCCAGGAGGATGTAAAAATCAGGAAGGCTATTCGGGAGAAGTATGCCGTAGCCGGTGTCTCACTGGTGGAGATTGAGCGCCAGGCAAACCGGGTATCGGTAACCATCTATACCGCCCGGCCCGGGATTGTTATTGGCCGCGGCGGACAGAGGGTTGATGAAACCAGAAATTACCTTGAGGGGCTCATCGGCAAGAGGGTTCAGCTGAATATACAGGAGATTCGCCAGCCGGAGCTGGATGCCTATCTGGTAGCCAGGATGGTGGCTGAACAAATGGAGCGCCGTATTGCCTATCGTAGAGCGATGAAGCAGGCGATATTCCGCACCATGCAGGCTGGCGCCAAAGGGATGAGAATAAACTGCTCCGGCAGGCTGGGTGGTGCTGAGATAGCTCGCCGCCAGATGATGCATCAGGGGCGGGTACCGCTGCATACAATACGAGCCGATATTGATTATGGCTTTACCGAGGCACATACCACTCTGGGGCGAATCGGGATAAAGGTATGGATATACAGGGGTGATATCCTGCCAGAGGTTGAAGAAGTAGTGGCTGAAGAAGCAAGGGTTGAGCCAGAAGCAGGCGTTGTTGCGGAGGTAGGGCCGGTGGTGGTGAAAGCAGAGGAGAAGAAACCAGAAGAAACTGAAGCTGTTGAAAAAGCTGAAGAAGTTCCGGTAGCAGAAGTAAAGAAGGTAGCCAAACCGAAGGCAAGGAAAGTAACAAAGAAGGAACCGGTGGCAGTCAAAGAAAAAGAAGAGAAGCCAGAGAAGGCAGAAGCTGTTGAAAAAGCTGAAGAAGTTCCGGTAGCAGAAGCAAAGAAGGTAGCCAAACCGAAGGCAAGGAAAGTAACAAAGAAGGAGCCGGCGGCAGCCAGGGAAGAAGAGAAGCCAGAGAAGGCAGAAGCTGTTGAAAAAGTAGCGGAGCCAAAGAAGGTAGCCAAACCGAAGGCAAGGAAAGTAACAAAGAAGGAACCGGTGACAGCCAAAGAAGAAGAGAAGAAGGCAACCAGCAAAAAATCAACTAGGAAGACGCCGGCAAAGGCGGCCAAAGAAATAAAGGCAAAGAAGGCAGATGTTACAACCGAAACGGGTGAAGTACCGAAAGAGTCATAAGGGGCACCGCCGTGGCAGAGCTCAGGCGGGAACGGCGCTTAACTTTGGTGATTATGGGCTGAAGGCGCTGGAGTCATACTGGATGACCAGCCGCCAGATTGAAGCCGCACGTCGAGCCATTGTGCACCATATTCGTCGTGGTGGCAAAGTATGGATACGCATCTTCCCGGACAAACCGGTTACCAAGAAGGCGGCCGAAACCAGGATGGGTAGTGGTAAGGGTGCCCCCGACCACTGGGTGGCTGTAGTAAGGAGGGGCAGAATCCTGTTTGAGTTAAGAGGTGTGGACCATGAAACAGCCAAGGAAGCGATGCGCCTGGCAGCACATAAACTACCCATTGCCACCAGCTTTGTGACCAGAGAGACGCTGGCGGCTGGTGAAGGCCCTGCAAAGAAGGAGCTGGCATCAATTGAAGGCTAAAGAAGTTCGGGCTCTAAGTGATGATGAACTGAGCCAGCAGCTGGAGGCGGCTCACAAGGAGTATTTTGAGCTTCGGTTCAGTGCCGCCACCAAGCAGATGAAAAACACCCGTGATATAGCAAAGGTTAAAAAAACTATTGCCCGGCTCAAGACAGAGATTCGCCAGCGGCAGCTGGGGATAAGGCAGGTTTAATAATATGGAGGAGAAGCGTAAAGTAAGGATTGGCCATGTGGTCAGTGATAAAATGGATAAGACCGTGGTTGTCGCCGTCGAGACACTCAAGCGCCATCCACTTTATAAAAAGACCCTTAAGAAGGTTGTTAAATTTAAAGCCCATGATGAGAATAACAAGTGCCGGCTGGGAGACAAAGTAAGGATTATAGAAACCAGGCCTCTGTCCCGGCAGAAGCGGTGGCGTGTAGCCGAGATAATAACCAGAGAAGAGATAGTTGAGGTTAAACCCCAGGAGGTAACCTAGGGGGATAAACGGATATGATTCAAACCTATACCAGACTTAAAGTAGCCGATAACACCGGCGCCAGGCAGCTGATGTGTATAAACGTGCTTGGTGGAACCAGGCGAAGATTTGCACATATCGGTGATGTTATTGTGGCATCGGTAAAGAGGTCAACCCCGGAGGCGTTGGTAAAAAAGGGAGAAGTGGTGCGGGCGGTGATTGTTCGCTGTGCCAGGCAGTATCGGCGCCCCGATGGCTCTTACATCAGGTTTGATGAAAATGCGGCTGTTATTCTTACTGACAAGAATAACCCCAAGGGGACAAGAATATTCGGCCCGGTAGCCCGGGAGCTGAGGGATAAAAATTTCACGAAGATAATTTCGCTGGCACCCGAGGTGCTTTGATTATGAATATCAGAAAAAACGATACGGTGATAGTTTTATCCGGCAGGGATAAGGGCAAAAAGGGTAAGGTGCGTTTTGCCTATCCCAGGAAGGAAACGCTTATCATTGAGGGCGTCAACTTCATAAAGAGACACGCCCGGGCGACCCGTCAGGCGAGGCAGGCCGGGATAATAGAGCTGGAGGCGCCGCTTCATATATCCAAGGTGATGCTCATGTGTGATAAGTGCAGCCGTCCCGCCCGGATTGGCTTTCGCTTTCTGGAGGATGGCAAGAAGGTACGCTTCTGCCGAGCCTGTGATGAGGTAATTGATTAGATGTCAAGACTGAAGGAAATGTATAAAAAAGAGGTCGTTCCCGGGCTGATGAAGCATTATGGCTATAAGAATGTAATGCAGGTACCGCACCTGGAAAAGGTGGTACTCAATATCGGCGTCGGCGAGGCTATACAAAATGCCAAAGCGCTGGAAGCGGCCGAGAGTGATTTAGTGGCTATATCCGGGCAGCACCCGGTAACCACCCGCTCCAAGAAATCAATCTCTGCCTTCAAATTAAGAGAGGGGATGCCGGTCGGCTTGAAGGTAACCCTGCGCGGAGAAAGAATGTACGAATTCCTGGACAAGCTGATGAACATCGTTCTGCCCCGTATTCGGGAGTTTCGGGGGGTTTCGCCGAGCGCTCTGGATGGCTACGGTAACTACACCCTGGGCATTAAAGAGCAATCCGTTTTCCCTGAGATAGAGTATGATAAACTTGATAAGCTGCGGGGGTTTGAGGTGTGTATTGTTACCACCGCCAGGACGGATGATGAAGCCAGGCGTCTGCTGGAGCTGATGGGGATGCCTTTCAGTAAAGATTGAGGTAGAAATGGCGAAAAAATCAAAAATTGTAAAGTCAGAGCGGCCAACAAAGTTTAGAGTGCAGCAGCATAACCGTTGCCACTTATGCGGCCGGCCTCGTGCCTATATGCGTATATTTGGACTGTGCCGCATTTGTTTCCGGAAGCTGGCTCTTGAAGGCCAGATTCCAGGTGTTAGAAAATCAAGCTGGTAATTGATAGCCCAGCATAAATATTGAATGAGGTTGAGGGTAATGGCTATTTCGGATCCAATAGCGGATATGTTGACCAGAATGCGTAATGCTGTTATGGCCAGGCATGATACTGTGCTGGTACCGACATCAAGGATGAAGCTGTATATTGCCAAGATCCTGAAGCAGGAAGGTTTTATCGCCGATTACGAAGTACTGGGTAGCCAGCCGCATCGGCGGGTTAAAATAATGCTGAGGTATGGTGATAAAAACCAGCCTATTATTTGCGGATTAAAGCGGGTGAGCAAACCCGGACTGAGGGTTTACGTCCAGCATAATGAGATACCGCGTATCTATGGTGGGCAGGGTATTGCCATTATTTCTACATCAAAGGGAGTGATGACCGGCAGTAAAGCCTGGCACCAGGGTATTGGCGGCGAGTTACTGTGCTATGTGTGGTAAACAAGACTCGTATTGGAATAACAAATGTCTAGAATAGGAAAAGCACCGATAGATATACCACCGGGGGTGGCGGTAGATATAAAAAGGAACCGGGTTGTCGTAACCGGCCCTAAAGGGGAGCTCAGTCGTTCTCTCAGCCCGGATATGAAAATAAAACTGGATAATAACATACTAACAGTAAGCCGCCCCAGCGATGCTCGTCAACATCGTTCCCTGCACGGGCTGACGCGCACCCTTTTAGCCAATATGGTAAAAGGGGTCAGCCACGGCTTTGAAAAGGAGCTTGAGGTGGTGGGCGTTGGTTACCGGGCGGAGAAATCGGGTGATAAACTGGTGTTGCGTGTCGGTTATTCACATCTGGTGGAGATGTCGCCGCCGCCTGGTATCTCAGTAGATGTGGAAGGGACAAATAAAATTAGAGTTAAGGGTATTGATAAAGAAGCCGTCGGTCAGATGGCGGCCGAGATTCGGGCGGTACGCCCACCGGATGCTTATAAGGGTAAAGGTATCAGATATGCCGGTGAGGTGGTTCGCCTGAAACCGGGCAAAGCGGGCAAGGCTATCGGGGGAATTGCATAGTGACCAGGGATAGAAAGAGAACGGCTCGCTATGGCAGACATAGCAGAACCAGGCAAAAGGTACAGGGTACGGCTTCAAGACCCCGCCTGTGCGTTTTCCGTAGCCTGCAGCATATATATGCCCAGCTTATTGATGACTCGCAGGGGCATACCCTGGCATCGGCGTCGACTGTTGACCCGGAGATAAAGGCTGATATAAACGGTAAACAAAAGGCAGCTCAGGCTGAACTGGTTGGCCTACTGGTAGCCAAACGAGCCCTGAGCTCAGGTGTAAAACAGGTGGTTTTTGACCGTGGTGGTTACAAGTACCATGGTCGGGTTAAAAAACTGGCTGAAGCAGCCCGTCAGGGCGGACTGAAATTCTAAGGGAAGGTTTTGCAGGTGGCTAAAAAACTGATAAAAAGCAAGATAGACCCGACAGAATTGGTGCTGAATGAAAAACTGGTCTATCTCAATCGTGTTTCCAAGGTAGTCAAGGGTGGCCGCCGGCTTCATTTCAGTGCCCTGGTGGTAACTGGTGACGGCAACGGTCACGTCGGTATCGGCGTTGGCAAGTCCAATGAAGTGCCAGAGGCAATCAACAAAGCCGGCGCTGTTGCCAGGAAGAACCTAATCAAGGTGAAACTGGCCGATAATACCATACCCTATGAGACGACCGTCAAATTTGGAGCCGCTAAGGTTTTGCTCAAGCCGGCGGCGCCCGGTACCGGTATTATCGCCGGTGGCAGTGTCCGGGCGGTGGTTGAGGCTGCCGGCATCAAGGACATCCTGACCAAATCGCTGGGTAGCGCCAATCGTATTAATGTAGCCAAGGCGACCATACTTGGCCTCAGCCAGCTTAAAGACCCGAAGGAAGAGCTAGCCAGGCGCAAGGGAATCCAGAAGGAAGTGGAGGAGGTCACTGGTGCCTAAGCTGCGTATAAAACTGGTCAAAAGCGGTATCGGTTATGCTGTTGACCAGAAAAGAACGCTCAAAGCCCTCGGCTTCAGGCGGCTGAATCAGAGCGTTATCCGGGATGATTCCCCTTCAATCAGGGGTATGATCGTCAAGGTGAGACACCTGGTAGAGGTGGAGGAGTCAGAGTAGTGAGACAGGATGAGCTATCCCCGGCAGTTGGTGCCAGGAAAGACAGGAAGCGGGTTGGCCGCGGCGATGGCAGCGGTAAAGGCACCTATTCAGGCAGGGGTTGTAAAGGCCAGAAGTCCCGCGCCGGCTACCGGATGAGGCCCGGTTTTGAAGGTGGGCAGCTGCCGATAATCAAGCGCCTGCCCCGCAAGCGAGGCTTTACGAATCTATTCAGGAAAGAGTACAGCATTGTCAAACTGGGAGCGCTTAGTATGTTTGAGGCTGGTAGCGAGGTGACTCCGCAAAAACTGGTAGATGCCGGAGTGATTCGGTCATTGCGTTTGCCGGTTAAGATTCTGGCTGATGGAGATATTAAACATTCTTTAACAGTGAAAGCAGATAAGTTCTCGGCGGCGGCAAGAGCCAAGCTGGAGGCGGCTGGTGGTAAGGCAGAGGAGGTAAGCCATGGCTAGGCCCAAGCTCCTGCAGGCGATGATTGACGCCTTCAATCTGCCAGACCTGAGACGCCGTATCCTTATTACCTTCGGCATTCTGGTGGTCTTCCGCCTGATAGCCCATGTCCCCCTGCCGGGGGTAAACTCTGACGTCCTGCAACAAATGTTTGACGAGAACGCCCTGCTGGGCATGTTTGATATGTTCAGCGGCGGTGCCATGAGGAACTTCAGCGTTGTCGCCATGGGGGTTTATCCCTATATAACGGCTACTATCATTATGACGCTGATGACGCCGGTCATCCCCAAGCTTCAGGCTCTATCCCAGGAAGGGGAGAGCGGCCGCAATCGGATTAATCTGATTACCCACTGGCTGGTGATACCACTGGCTGGACTGGCCGGTTACGGGCAACTGACACTGCTTCAGAGCCAGGGAGCGGTCGCCAGTGCCGATGCGCTGTCGACGGTGGCTATAATCCTAGCCATGATAGCTGGCACCATGTTCCTCATCTGGCTGGGGGAGCAGATTACGCATTACGGTATTGGAAATGGTATCTCCATTATAATATTTGCCGGCATCGTCGCCGGACTGCCGGAGATGATAGGCAGGGGTTTTCTGGCTGAGGGACAGGGTCAAATAATGGGCTTGACCGTTTTTATAATTATTGGTCTGGCGACCACTGTATTGATAGTCATCTTTACCGAAGCCCACCGCCGTATCCCGGTTCAATATGCCAAGAGCGTCTTTCGCGGCGGTCGCATGTACCGCCAATCAGGCTCAACCCATATTCCACTGCGGGTCAATACTGCCGGTATGATACCTCTTATCTTCGCTATGGCGCTGGTTATATTCCCCGGAATTCTCGCCAGCTACTTCGCCAATCCAAGCGGGGTTGAGCCTAACCTGGCAAATCACATCCAGAATATATTCAATCCCAGTACAGCCCTGCCTCTGGGGTTTGTCTACTGGATATTGTTTTTCCTGATGGTGGTTGGCTTCGCCTTCTTCTACACCAAGGTGATTTTCGCCCAGCAGGATTTGCCCGGTGTCTTGCAGCGGCAGGGTGGCTTTATCCCGGGCATCAGACCCGGTAAACAGACAGCCAGCTACCTGGACGGGGTTATCAACCATATTACCTGGGGTGGGGCGCTTTTTCTGGCGCTGGTGGCTATAGTACCATTTATAGCCCGTGAGATTACCGATGTTCAGGTGGTTCAGATGTCCAGCTTCGGTATGCTTATCGTGGTTGGTGTCGTACTGGATACTATGAAGCAGATGGAAGCCCAGCTGGTTATGCGGCGCTATGAGGGTTTCCTTAAATAGCAAATAGAGAGTTTCGGCAGCTTAACAGGCTTGAAACAGGATAAAAAGGTGTATATTATTATACTGGGAGCCCCCGGGGCGGGCAAAGGTACGCAGGCGGCTAATATCGCCCGTGAGTTGAAGCTGGCACACATTGCCTCCGGTGACCTGTTTCGGCAGGCTGTGGAGCAAGGAGATGAGTTGGGCACCAGGGTTAAGGATTATATGAATAAAGGGGTGCTGGTACCCGATGAGATAACGATACACATGATTATGGAGAGGGTATCGGCTCCAGACTGCCGGTATGGGGCAATCCTGGATGGTTTCCCCAGAAATCTCAAACAGGCTAAGGCGCTGGACGAAGCCCTTAAAAAGCAAAACAAGGCTGTAGATAGGGTGCTATATATCGAAGTGCCTGAGGAGGAGCTTATCCGGCGCTTGAGCGGACGCTGGGTATGCCGTAGTTGCCAGACACCATACCACAGCCCTGGCTCCCCACCTGAAGGACGGGATAAATGCGAGCTGTGTGGTGGTCAGCTTTACCAGCGGCCGGATGATAAAGCCGAAACGGTTAAAAAACGGCTCAGGGTCTATTTTAGCGAGACAGCGCCGCTTATTGAATACTATCGGCGGCAGGGCAAGCTACTGGCAGCCAATGGAGAGGGCGGTGTAGATATCGTTACCGCAAGGATACTTAGTGCCCTCCGCAAGCGCGAGTTTATTACTAAATGAGTATAATTATAAAATCCGAGCGCGAGATTGCCACCATGCGGCAAGCCGGTCGGATTGTGGCTACAGTACTGGAGGTACTGAAAACAAAAATAAGAGCTGGTATGAAGACAAAGGAATTGGATAATATCGCTGCTAGTGAGCTAGCCAGGCTGGGAGCCAAACCCTCTTTTAAGGGCTACCGGGGTTTTCCTGCCAACCTGTGCGTGTCCATAAACGACGAGGTAGTTCACGGCATACCCGGGGAGAGGGTTATCAATGAGGGTGATATCGTCTCTCTTGACCTGGGAGCAATATATGATGGCTTTCAGGGCGATGCCGCTGTAACAGTGCCCGCGGCTAGAATTAGCCCGCCGGCTGAGAGACTGGTGGCGGCTGCCAAAGGCGCTCTTGAGGCTGGTATTGCCGCCGCCCGCACTGGGGCCAGGTTGGGAGATGTATCGGCGGCTATTCAGCATTATGCCGAATCAAGGGGTTACTCGGTGGTACGTGAATACACCGGACACGGTATCGGGCGGCAGATGCATGAAGAGCCACAGATACCCAATTTTGGCAGGCCGGGTGAGGGTCCGGAACTAGGGAAGGGGATGACCCTTGCCCTGGAACCGATGCTGAATAGTGGCGACTGGCGGACGCGGATTGGTAGTGACCACTGGGTAGTGCTTACTGCCGACGGTAGCCTTTCGGCGCACTTTGAGCATACCATTGCCATAACCGATGGTGAGCCGGAGGTGCTTACCGCTTTATAAGAAGGTTTACTATGGCCAAAAAGGAAGCTATTGAGGTTGAGGGAAAGGTGGTTGAGGCTTTGCCCAACGCCACCTTTCGCGTTGAGCTGGCTAACGGGCACAAAGTGCTGGCTCATATATCGGGCAAAATAAGGGTGCACTATATAAGGGTACTGCCCGGCGACAGGGTGCTGGTGGAACTATCGCCATATGACCTCAGCCGTGGTAGAATTACCTACCGTTTTAAATAAGCGGTGAAAGCAGGATAGAAGGAAGATGAAGGTCAGAGCATCAGTTAAGAAGATATGCGATAAATGCAAGATAGTAAAACGGCGGGGGGTGGTCAGAATTATCTGCCCCAATCCGAAGCACAAGCAGAGGCAGGGCTAGATATATGTACTTCAGGAGGATGGAATGGCGCGTATTGCCGGAGTAGATATCCCCAAAGAAAAACAGGTCTGGGTTTCGCTGCAGTATATCTACGGCATTGGCCGTACTACGAGCCACAAGATACTGCAACAGGCAGGCATTAAAGCCGATACCAAGGTATCAAAGCTGACCGAAGAGGAAGTTAACCGCCTGCGTGAGCTTATTGACAAGGGATACCGGGTTGAGGGGGAGCTTCGCAAACAGGTTGACCTGAACATAAAACGCCTCATGGATATCGGTAGCTACCGTGGTTTGAGACACCGTCGCGGTCTGCCCCTCAGAGGGCAACGGACGCGAACAAATGCCCGTACCAAGCGCGGTGCTCGTAAGACGGTAGCCGGCAGGGGGCAGCGGCGCGGCATGGCTAAGAAGTAAAACAGGAGGGATAAATGCCACAGAAGAAAAAGACCAAAGCGAGGAAGCGGGAACGAAAGTCGGTTGCCGAGGGGAGAGCCTGTATTCAGGCAACTTTTAACAACACCATCGTTACCCTGACCGACCTGAACGGTAATGTCATTACCTGGTCAAGCTCGGGAACGGTTGGCTTTAAGGGCTCGCGTAAGGGTACCCCCTATGCCGCTCAACTGGCGGCCAGTAACGCCGCCCGTAAAGCGATAGAGCGTGGGCTGAAGCAGGTAGAAGTGATGATTAAAGGTCCGGGTAGCGGCCGTGAGGCTGCCATTCGTGCTCTTCAAAGCTCGGGGCTATATATTACCAGTATAAGGGATGTAACGCCCATCCCACATAACGGTTGCCGGCCACCGAAGAGGAGGCGGGTGTAGGAGTAGATATGGCAAGGTATACAGCAGCAGTTTGCCGGTTATGCCGCCGCAGCGGTGATAAGCTAATGCTTAAGGGTGATAAGTGTATCACCAAGTGCACGCTGGATAAGCGTCCAAAGCCTCCTGGTCCGCAACTGGGGCGCCGCCGTCGCCGTATTTCCGACCGCGGGCAACAGCTTCGGGAGAAGCAGAAAGTACGCTATAGTTACGGCATCCTGGAGAGGCAATTCAGGCGCTTTTTTACCCAGGCAGAGAGGCAGCCGGGTATTACCGGCGAAAATCTACTGGTTCTGCTGGAAAGGCGGCTTGATAATGTTGTCTATCGGCTGGGATTCGCTGATTCACGTGCTCAGGCACGCCAGCTGGTTCAGCACGGGCATATCATGCTCAACGGACACAAGACAGATATTCCTTCCTGTCTGGCTAAAGAAGGCGATACTATAACCTGGCATGAGAGAAGTACCAAAAACGAGTATTATAAACAGAGGCTGCAGAGCATTGGCGGGCAGGCTATACCGGGTTGGTTGAGCCTGGATAAGCAGAAGCTTATTGGTCAGGTTTTATCCTTGCCCACTCCGGATGATGTTGAGACCAAGTTTGACGTCGCCTCTGTTGTTGAGCACTATTCGCGGTAGTTAATAAGGAGGTCGCGTTGTCTAACCTAGCGATACCTAGCATAGAGTGCATTGATAGCGGTAAAGACTACGGGCGCTTTTTAGTTGAGCCATTGGAGAAGGGCTTTGGCACTACTCTCGGTAATGCCATGAGAAGGGTCTTGCTCAGCTATCTTAGTGGAGCTGCCGTAACCCGGGTACGAATTGAGGGGATTCAGCACGAGTTTACCCCTATTCCCGGTGTCAAGGAAGATGTCCTCGAGTTTTTACTTAACGTTAAGGCTTTGAATATAAAATCCCTTTCCGGTCAGCCAGGTGTGTTAACGCTGGAGAAGAAAGACGCCGGCGAGGTTCATGCCGCCGATATTGAACCGTCATTAGACTTTGAAATAATCAACCCCGAGCTTTATCTGACCACTTTAGATTCAAATGAAGCCAGGTTTTACGTAGAGTTTGATGTTGAGATGGGGACAGGCTATAGGCCGGCCGAGGCTGGTGATAATCTGTTAGCAGGCACAATACCGGTGGACGCCATTTTCGCTCCGGTGCGCAAGGTTAATTTTAGCGTAGAGCCAGCGCATGCCGGTCGGGAAACCAGTCGCGAGCGGCTGTATCTGGAGGTGTGGACAAATGGCACCATAGCACCGGCAGATGCTATCAGCAGCGGTGCCAGTATCCTGATAGAACAGGTAATGCCATTTGTTGATTACAGCCGGGTTTCTCAGATAGCCGAAGAGAAGGAAGCATTGCGGGCGGCTATCTCCGACGATGTATACAATATGCTCGTGGAACAACTAAACCTGTCAGTGCGAGCCATGAATTGCCTGAGGCGCAGCGGTATCAATACCGTTGGTGAGCTGATAAGCACGGATATTAATGATTTGCTATCACTGCGCAATTTCGGGCAAAAATCCAAACAGGAAATAGATGAACGGCTTAAAGATTTGGGGCTGTCTCTTGCCAGCGGTGTGGATGGGACCAAGGGCCAGACAAAGAAGAAATCAGAGAGCAAGCAATCTGTTGCCGAGGCTGAGGAGCCAAACTCAAAAGACTAAAGCAAGCTGAAAAGCTGTAGCAGGTGTATTATTTTTTGGTACGGTGGTAATAAAGTATGAGACACAAGGTAGCTGGTAGAAGTTTGAGTCGGTCTACGGGGCACAGGCAAGCCATGTTTCGCAACCTGGTGACTGAGCTTCTTGCCTGTGAGACGATAAAGACAACCGAAGCCAAGGCTAAGGAAATGCGTGGCATGGCCGAGAAGATGATAACACTGGGCAAGCAGGGCGGGCTTGATGCCCGGCGCCGGATGCTGGCCTTTGTTTATGATAAAAGTGTGGTTGACAAGGTTTTTGATGAGCTGGCACCCAGATTTGCCGAGCGCCCGGGTGGTTATACCCGTATTACCAGGCTGGGACCCAGACTGGGGGATGGGGCAAGTATGGTTCAGCTTGAGCTGGTGGAATAATGACATGTGTTGCGGTAGAAACAGGGCAGCAAAAAGGCTCTCCTGATAAAGCCCCTGAAGGTGTTTCTGTGGTGGACAATATCACCAAGATTGTATTGCTGGTGGAGTATGATGGCAGTCGTTACCACGGTTTCCAGCTTCAGGCGGGGCTGCCTACCATACAGGGTGAGATAGAGAGGGCGCTGAAAAGGCTTACCGGTGATAGCATCCGGGTGATAGCCGCCAGCCGAACCGATGCCGGTGTTCATGCCCGGGGACAGGTGGCCAGCTTCAGGACCGGGTCTGCGCTTGAAAAGAGAGCATTTATAAATGGTTTGAACTACTATCTGCCCCGGGATATCGCCGTCAGGGCGGCTTATAGGGCTGGCGATTCCTTTAATATCAGGCGCCATGCCATAAGCCGTGAATATAAATACTATATACTGAATAGCCAGAGCCGCTCTCCGCTGTGGGACAGATACTCTTATCTGGTCAGCGGCGAGCTGGATATTGAAGCCATGGAGATGGCGACACAGGCTGTTATTGGCGAGCATGATTTTGCCTCATTTGCCAGCAATCTGGGAGGTGATATAAAAAGCACCCGGCGCCGGGTTTACCAGGCAGGGGTGGACAGGGATGGCGAACTGGTTATCTTTAGTATAACAGCCAGCTCGTTTCTACCTCACCAGGTGCGCAATATGGTTGGCTTGCTTATCAGGATTGGTCTGGGCAAGATGACGCTGGACGAGTTTCATAGTATAATGGAGGCTAAAAAGATCGGTCTGGCGGGGCACGCCGCTCCTGCCTGCGGATTGTGCCTGGTGAAGGTGAACTATAACAAAAAGCTTGAGGAATATGATATTGAAAACCTATAGCGTTAAGGCATCTGAGATAAAACGGGACTGGCACGTTGTTGATGCCAGTGATAAAGTGCTGGGGCGGATGGCGACCGATGTCGCCCGCCTGCTGATGGGCAAGCACAAACCGATCTTCAGCCGTCATCTGGATAGCGGCGACTTTGTCGTTGTTATCAATGCTGATAAGATTCGTATCAGCGGAAATAAAGCCAAACAGAAGCTCTATTACCGGCATTCCAACTATCCCGGTGGGCTGAAAAGCGTCAGCCTGGGAGAGATGCTGAAAACCAGGCCGGAGCGGGTGATTGAGCATGCCGTTAAGGGGATGCTGCCCAAGAATCGTCTTGGAAGAAGTATGCTAAAGAAGCTCAAGGTCTATGCCGGGGACTCTCATCCTCACCTGGCTCAGACAGGGGCTGATAAATAAACCAATTGAAAGTTGGCGAGGGAAGTATTGAAGAAGAAAGCCTATTCTCACGGGACGGGTAGACGCAAGGAAGCGGTTGCCCAGGTAAGGTTAATGCCGGGTAGCGGCAACATTATGATAAATGGTGTGCCCCACGAGGAACGGTTCAATCGCACCGAGCACCGCAAGAAGATAATGAAACCAATGGTGGTTACCGAGACCGTCGGCAAATACGATGTCATTGTCAAGGTTGCCGGTGGTGGTGTTGCCGGGCAATGCGGCGCTATTTGCCATGGAATTGCCCGCGCCCTACTGGATGAAAATGAGAAATTCAGGACACCGCTGCGGCAGGACGGGTTGCTTACCCGTGATTCAAGGGTAAAAGAGAGGCAGAAGCCCGGTCTCAAGCGCGCCCGTAAAGCACCACAATATACCAAGCGGTAAAGAATCAAAGATAAAGACCTTTGGTAATTGTAGCTTAGCTGTTATCAAAATATGCCAGCATAGCTGATTCCATTTCTTCCGGGTTATACCAGCCCTGTTTGGTAACTATCTTGCCATCGGTTCCTATCAGGTAGGCGATATTTGGTGCTGGTCCATAGGTGCACCAGAGAGGATTATCCATCTCATCCACCAGAACCGGTACCGTTATCCCCTCTGCGCCGATCGTCTTAATAGCCAGTTCCAAACGCTCTTGATAGGTTTGAGGCTCGTAGATGGGATTGCCCTCCTCATCAAGGCTATATGAGCCTGTTCTTCCTGTATCTACAGCATGTGCTTCTCTGGTGTAGATAATTATAAAATGCACTTGTTCACCGTATTTATTAGCTAGGGTATCATTGGCAGCGCACCACCGCCGGAATGGTGGTCAGGTGAAAGAACCGAAAACCATCATCACGGGTTTCTCAACGAGCAGGCCTGATAGGCTTACCATATTCCCTTGGGTATCCTGTAACGTAAAACCAACGGCTGTTTCCCCAACAGCAAGGCCAGCATTACTAAAGTTACGAGAGGTCTCAGCACGCTCGCAGCCTCTTAGAAGGGTGTCAGATAGTACAGGTTCTGTTGTCTTCTGAGTATCGGAGTTATTAATTTCACCTGTATCAGAAGCTGATGTACAGGCGCCACCAATCAGAACCATTGTTAAAAGAATAACAGCAGTTATAACAAACCAAGTTATTCTACTGAACAACCTATTTTTATCCTTTGCCAAGTTCACCCTTGAGGAAATCTATAGTCTCTACTGGTGAGGGGTCTGTTTTATTAAG
>SDBS01003941.1_pt1 | contig 14558 bp, 12 predicted proteins | sample 2277091 | NCBI WGS metagenome assembly SDBS01 (sample SAMN10404972, study PRJNA504765) | marine sediment metagenome | isolation source: marine sediment core GS10_PC15, 163 cmbsf | place: Arctic Ocean: Southern Knipovich Ridge | collected 2010
GATAAAGAGGAAACCCGCAACAGGTCTCTTTTGTTGAAAGAGTCGTGTAATCCACCTCCGCCGCATCCATGGCCTTGACAAAGGCCGGGACAATCTTCATGTCCATATAGCTGGGCAGACAACCCATGAAAAGCAGGGTTTCCGCCCTTTCCTTGAGCAGCCCCTTTCTGACCTTTTCTCTGAGGGCCGGTGGATAGATCTCCACCCTTTCTTCTCCTTCCGAACCAAAGACATTTCCCCGGGTACAAACGCTGTCTCTCACGCCCAGCAGATGCCCCGGCGCGAATCCCTTCTTGAAAAGGATTTTGCGGGCAGCCTGTACAATTTCGCTGGCCCTCACATTGGACGGACATCCATCAATGCAGGCCTGACAGGCGGTGCAGGCGTAGAAGGCCTCTCCCACCTTTTCAGATAGTTCCAGGTTCCCCTCCAGGATTTCCTTGAGGATCATCATCTTCCCCCGGGTATTGTAAGCGGGGCGGAGGGTGGCTTCAAAAACAGGACAAACGGCCTGACAAAATCCGCACTCGGAGCATTTCTGGACGCGATCCACATATTCTTCAGGTAAGCTGATCCCCGTTTTCATTTAGACCTCCAGCGCCATTTTTCCCGGGTTCAGGATATTGTTCGGATCAAAGAGCTTCTTGATTTTGCTCATCACCCCCATGGCCACGGCATCATGTTCCAGTTTCATGAAAGGAGCCTTGGCGAGACCGATACCGTGCTCACCGGTCAAGGTACCGTTCTTTTCTATGGCCAGCTTGAACAGATCATTCACGGCCTTTTCCGCTCGGGCGGCCTGTTCGGGGTCTCTTCCGTCGAAAATAATGTTGGGGTGGAGGTTTCCGTCCCCCAGATGTCCCAGGGTTGCAATGAGGATATCATGCCGTTTGCTGATTTCCTGTATCCCCTTCAACATTTCCGGCACCCTGCTGATGGGAACGGTTACGTCTTCAGCTAAGTAGTTACGACTGATTCGGAAAAGGATGCCACCGATCGATTTCCTCGCGGTCCACAGTTTCTCCATCTCCGTTGCCGATTCGGCCCTTTTAATGGCTGTTGCCTTGTTTCTCTGGAACACCTCGATAACCCGGTTTAACTGGTGCGCGACCTCCTCGGCGGTATGTCCGTCGGCTTCGGCAAAGACCATGGCCGCCACTTCGGGCAACGCCAGCCCCGCGTCCCGGTTCAGGGCCATAATGCATCGATCATCCAAAATCTCCAGTGCGCTGGGCACAATGCCGGACCGCATGACCTCACTGATGGCCTTTCCCGCATCCTCGAGGGTATCAAAGGCCGCCGAGCAGGCAGCGACCTTCTCAGGCTTCGGATTGATCTTGAGGATGATCTCGGTAACCACACCGAGAGTCCCCTCGGAACCCACAAACAACCGGGTCAAATCGTACCCAGACACGCACTTCATACAGCTGGAACCGGTGCGAAGGATATCGCCATCCGGCAAGGCCACTTCCAGGCCCAACACATAATCCCTGGTGGTTCCATACTTGGCGCCCTTGAGACCGCCTGCGTTGGTGGCAACATTCCCCCCCAATGTGGCGGCCTTTCCCGATGCAGGGTCAGGCGGAAAAGAAAAACCATAGGGGGACAGGGCTTCCGCTAATTTGGCATAAACCACCCCCGGTTGTACAACCACCAGACGGTCATCGATACTGATCTTCAGAATTTTGTTCATGCGGGACATATCCATGACGATCCCGCCTTCTTCAGGCACCGCCCCACCGGCATAACCGGTCCCAGCACCTCGGGGGGTTACGGGAAATACCTGTTCATTGGCCAGCTTGAGAATTTTTGAGACCTGCTCCGTATTCATGGGCCATACGGCCCCTTCGGGCCGGTGTCGATGTTCCGAGGTATCTGAGCTGTAACTGATCAGATCGATCACCTCATCCGTGTAGTTTTCCTCTCCCACAATATCGATCAAGGCCTGTCTGATGTTTTTTTTCATGCCAAACTCCAATGTGTATTTTCATTTTTAACCCGATGCATTTCCACGCCATTTTTATAGGCAATTTAGGCCCGTTCCAAATCAATGCTTCCCTGGAACGTGCACATTTTATAGCGTTGGTCACGCTTCTTTATTTTGTGTTCGGGAAAATTCTGAAATAGAGGGGGCAGCGACACAATGTTGGTTTCATGGGGGCTGGGGGCCGAAACAGTGGACGCTTTAATCACTGTATCTGAAACAGACCTCAGCCCATGCATGCCGGGTAAAGGATCGCAACTTCATCTCTATCTTCCAGTTCCGTATCAAGCCTCTTCATATGGAAAATAAATCTTCTGTTTTTTGTCAGGGAAACATCGTGTCGAAGTCTTTTTTCGTTTTCCGCATAGATGCTCTTGCTCTGTTCTTCGTTTGTACACAGAACTCTCAGCAGGTCACGCACATTGGCGCCCTTTTCTATCTCAATCTCCTTTTCTCTGGCCCCAAAAATGACCCTGAACCTGGTGTGAAATTTAACATGAATTTTCATTTCTTTCTCCATGAAAAGCCAACTCCGGCTCTTACCAGCAAGGGCAAACCTTCAGCCATTCAAACGCGGGGGATGATGGAAAAACAACATGCTCTCCCCAATTTTACATCTCAGAGTGCCTCTGGAACAAGGGTTCAGATCCTCCTCTCGATCCACTTGTGAATATCTGATAGGACTTGATCTTTTTCTGCCTCGTTGAGGATCTCATGATAGAAATCCTCGTAGATCTTTAGGGTCTTGTCCTCGAGAGAAATGTTTTCGTAAAGATACTCCGAAGAGGCTTTGTCCACAATCTGATCATCCCCGCCATGCAATATGAGACAGGGATAGTCATAGTTTCTCAGGTTTTCCCCAAGCCATGACACACCGTCGATAAACACGGTGGTAAGCAGTTTGAGTGTGGTTTCCTTCAGCACCAGCGGGTCATTTTCATAATCAGCCACCACCTGCTGATCCCTGCAGATGAGCTGCGACAGGGAGTTGGGGATGGGGGTTTCAGGCTCCTTTTCCACATCCATCTCCTTTAGGGGATCAAAGATGGGCAGCTCGATGATGACGGGCCCGGAAAAGATCTGGCCCTTGAGTTTCCCCGGATATTTCGATCCATACCCGGCCGTGATGAAGCCCCCCATGCTGTGTCCCAGCATGAATAGAGGCTGTCTCGGATTTTCCTTTTTGGCCCGATCCACGAAAAGGTCGGCGTCATCGATGAACTTGTGAAAGTCATCCAGATAACCCCGCTTCCCTCCTGACAGACCATGCCCCCGGTTGTCGAACCGATACACTCCGTATCCAAATTCGTTCAGTTTCCGGACCACATAATCATATCTTCCGCAATGTTCCGCAAGACCATGGACAAGAATGATTATCGCTTTTGGATCTTCAGGAAGATCTTTGATGTGAAAGAGTTCCATCCCGTCCGGGGTCACGATCATTTTTTCTTCACGCATTTCCATTTCTCCTTAGACCGGGTAATCCGGCTTTATAATAATTGATTGGTGCTTAAGCATTTTCTGCCTTATTCTACCTTTTATACGGGCCAAAGGTCAATCCCCCAATTATGAAACTCTGTATAAATCAGGCCGCGGCCAGGGTGGGATATTTCAAATTCGCGAACTGCTATTTCTCCGGTTGCATAAGAGTCTGGGCCTCTGTTATAAGTTATTTACAGGACTTCGTATCCGTTTTTGTGAAATAGATTAGACATCTGGTTTTTACAAATAAATCGAAGGTAAAAGGGAAAAAGTTGAAAGAAAAGATCTTCGCCTACCTCCAACTGACGCGGTTTCCAAACCTCTTTACGTCCATGGCCGATGTGTTAGCCGGCTACCTGATTATCAGGGGGCTGAAAATCGACTGGCCGGAATTGCTGGCGCTTTGTCTTTCTACATCTTTTATCTATGGCGGCGGCTGTATCTTAAACGATGTCTGTGACAGGAAACGGGATGCAAGGGAGCGGCCCCACCGGCCCATCCCATCGGGCAGGGTGTCACTCCGGGAAGCCCTGTTTCTCACTTTCATCTTTTTTGGTCTCGGTCTGATCACGGCCTTCTTGGCTGGAAAGAATTCGCTTGATATGGCTTCCATTCTGATCCTGCTGGCCGTTTCCTACGATATCTTCACAAAGGAGATGCCAGTTGCAGGCCCAATCACCATGGCAGCCTGCCGAGGAGCCAATTTACTGCTCGGTATGAGTCCGTCGTTTTGCTGGTCTGGTATCATTTTTGTCTTTCCCCTGATTTCATTTATTTATGTGTTTGCCCTGACAACTCTGAGCCAATTTGAGGTTGAAGGCGGTTTAGGGGGCAAGGGCTGGGTCGTTTCCGGATGCCTTATCCTGGTGATCTTTACCATCTCAGTCTTGAGGATGACGCAGCATCTGGTTGCCGATTGTCTTATCTACATGGGGCTTTTGATCTTATTTGCCGGACTGCCTCTGCTTGCAGGGCTTTTAAGGCCCGCACCTCATCGGGTGGGGAGGGCCGTTAAATTCCTGATACTCGGAATACCCCTGCTTGATGCAGTCTATGTCTCAGGGCTCCATGGTTGGGCCTATGGTATCCCGGTGGCCTTATGTACGATCCCTTCAATGGCCTTATCACGGTATGTATATGTGACTTAAAGGGTCAATCCATAAAACAAAAGGAGGATATGCATGGACAATCCCACAAAAGCGGTTTTAGCCTCTCTCAGAACCGCAGAAGAGTTGCTGGACATCTATTTCCTGGATATGAGATCCGCCCTTCTGGAAACGGCTGCCACATTGGACAGAATAGAAAGGGCCGAAAACGGATCAGACATCTTCAGGGACCCGCGTATCGGGAAGCTGGCGGAGGCGTGTGAGATTTTGAAGGACGGCAAGAAGAACAGGGCCGAACAGTTTTTAACCCTCTTTTCCGAACATTCGGAATATTAATCAGAAACATGGAGGAGTTGTAACCCATGAAAGTCATTGAACCCCATATCCATATGATTGCAAGAACCACCCAGGATTATGAACGAATGGTACGGATGCATACGGTCGCCTGTTGTGAACCTGCGTTCTGGGCCGGCTATGATCGCACATCATCACAGGCTTTTCATGACTACTTTACCCATATTTCAGAGTTCGAGCCCACAAGGGCCGCACAGTACCAGATCGAGCATTATTGCTGGATCTGCATTAACCCGAAAGAGGCGGATGATCTCGTTCTCGCAAGAGAAGTCATATCCCTTATCCCAGAGTTTCTCCATAAGCCGACGGTCCTCGGTATCGGAGAGATCGGATTGAATCTCAATACGGCGAATGAGATGACCATATTCCAGGAGCAAGTAGAACTGGCATTGGAATATGAGCAGCTGATCTGGATCCACACCCCTCACCTCAAAGACAAACTCAAGGGGACAAGGATGATGCTTGATTATCTGAAAGGCCACGGAAAGGTAAATCCTGAAAAAGTCTGCTTTGATCATTGCGAAGAGCATACATTGAAGATGATTAGCGATGCAGGGTTCTGGGCTGCCATGACTATCTATCCTGTAACCAAGAACTCTCCCCCTCGTGTGGTGGACGCCCTGGAGACCTATGGGATTGATCATATGCTCGTGGATGCTTCGGGAGATTGGGGCCCCTCCGATCCCGGCACTCTCCACGATGCCATATTTGAAATGAAAAAAAGGGGCCATAAAGAAGAACATATCGAGACTGTTTTTTACAATAATCCCTGTTATTTTCTGGGGCAATGTAAAAAATTCCGACCATCCCCTTCTCTACCGAAGGACGAGGCATGGGGGATCTGAGTGAGGAGTGACAGGTTTCAGCGGGTTTCGGGTTACGAGTTTCAAGTTCTGAAACGGAAGCGGGGAAACCTGATTTCACGAACCGGAAAAAATGTAACCTACTTTCCGGCTTTAATGAACCCTAACATTGCAAAAGTCGAGGATGTCGGTTTTTATTCTATCTTCCGTTTTCTGACTTCTGACTTCTGACTCCTGACTTCAATTTTTTTTGGTTGCGGGCGTAGGTCTCAAAGTATGGACAAAAAATTGCTGGTTGTTGAGGTTGCGGGGCTATCCCATGAACTTGAGATAGCGGGTTTGCATTTTCACGCCATACAGAGCATTTTCCCTGCCGTAACGTGCACTGTCCAGGCGAGCTTTCGTACAGCATCGCCGCCAGGAAAACACGGGATGGTAGCGAACGGTTTTTTTTGCCGAACATTAAACCGGTCCATGTTCTGGGAACAGTCGGCCGGACTGGTTGAAGGACCAAGAATCTGGACGAATTTTCGTAACCGGGGCAAACGGGTCGGTATGCTTTTCTGGCAGCAAAGTCTGGGCGAGTCCGTGGACCTCGTCCTCTCTCCCGCCCCCATTCACAAACATCACGGGGGGATGATCCAGACCTGTTATAATAAGCCTAATGGCTTGTACGCGCACCTGTGCAAACGGATCGGACGTCCATTTAGATTGCAGCAATACTGGGGACCTCTGGCATCGTGGAAAGCGGGTGAATGGATTGTGGAGGCCGTTTCTGCAATTCTTGAGGACCAGGAACTGGCGCCGGATCTCTGTTTTACCTATCTTCCGAGTCTGGATTATGATCTGCAACGGAAAGACCCGGAGAACAGCCCAACCAGTTCTAAGACACGCGCCATCGTGAATAAACAACTCTCCCGTCTTGTTCGAACAGCAACATCCCAGGGTTACGATGTGTTAATCTTTGGCGATTATCATATGGGACCCGTTCGTGGTGCCGTGCGGCCGAATCTGGCGCTTCGAAAGGCTGGGCTGATGGCCGTTCGTTATGTGAAGGGAATGGCATATCCCGATTTCCACGCCAGCCGGGCCTTTGCAATGGCAGACCACGAAATCGCCCACGTCTATATCCCAAACAACAACGATATACTCGTTGTAGAGAGGTTACTGGGAGACCTGCCGGGGATATCAGAGATTCTTGGCAGCGAAGAACTGGCAGATATCAACCTGGGTCATAAAAACAGCGGTGAACTTGTTATTATTGCAGAGACGGGGAAATGGGTCGCCTATCCATGGTGGGTGGATAAACGGGAGGCGCCTGACTTTGCAGGCCATGTGGACATACACAACAAACCGGGATATGATCCTTGTGAATTGTTTTTTGGTTGGCCTCCGGGCTCGGTGAGTCAGGATACGGACCGTATTCATGGGTCACACGGCAGGGTGGGACCGGGACGGGATGTGACGTGGGCAGCCACTTTCTCAGTGCCGGATAAACCTGCTGACCTCATTGAACTTGCAGCGGCAGTACGCAGCTGGCTTGATGGAGAGAGATAGTTCTTGACCAGGAGGGGTTTCCACATAGCCCTTACCGATACGGTTCATGAAAATCTGTTTATGGTAATTCCCGGTCGGGAAACAGAACAGCCCCGGCCATTTGACAGGCTTTTTATATGGTACGCCACAGGATATTGTATATCGCTCTTCTTTTTGTTTGCATTGGCGCAACGCTTTTTGTTGAATGGTTCACCACACCCCCTCCTTCCACGAGAAAGATACACCTTGAGGCGTTTCGCTACGGGACATCGCCAGTCATCATTCGGGCGAACCGCGGTGACCGGCTTATCCTGACCTTTTCAACCCTCGACACAGGCCACAGCTTTTTTCTCCAGGATTACCGGATCGACGCAAAGATTTCTCCTGCCAGCGAAACGGTTGAAGTTCGTGACCCATTGCAGTCAACCGACCCGCCCATTTATGTACGAGAAATCCATCTCAAAGCGGGTTTGCCCGGTCTTTGGGGAAGCCTGGTATCCATTTCAAGATTTCGATGCCATGTCTATTGCGGTCCGATGCATGGATTCGAACAGGGGGATTTGATAGTTCGTCCCAACTGGCTGCTGGCAGGAAGCATGGGGTTACTGTTGTCTATCGTCATGATCGGCTATTTGCGTGTCCGGTTGGAATCATCTATAACGAAAACCATTTCACAACCTCCCATTGATCTCAATAAAAGATTTCTCCTGATAGACAGACTGCTCAAATGGAGACCACTCCAATTTACCTTTACCCTTCCATTGCTGGCAGGTCTTATGGTGGTGTTGTTGGCCGGTCTTTTCGGTACAAAGGTGGGCGGCCGCAATGTGGCGGTCATGCTCACCTGGATCGTGTGGATATCGATGCTGGCGCTTTTCCTGGTTCCCTTGGGCGGAAGGATCTGGTGTATGATTTGTCCTTTGCCGGTTATGGGTGAATATCTGCAGCGGGGTGCGACCACCGAGGTGCGGGCAGGAAGGCGAGGCCGGTTCGGAAATCGTTTTTTCGGATTGGGCAGACACTGGCCCCGGGTCTTGCGTGGTCCATGGTTGCGGCTGTTTTTTTTCCTGATCTTGGGCACATTGAGTGCCTCCCTGGCCGGCCAGCCCAAGTGGACCGCAATTACGCTGATGATAATGGTAGCAGCAGGGTTGTTTTTTTCCCTGGTGTGGGAACTTCGTTCCTTTTGCCGATATGTCTGCCCGGTGGCCGCGTTTATTTCGGCGTACAGCACGATAGGTCGGCTCATGGTTCGAAAGAGAAATGCTGAAGTCTGCAGGAACTGCAAAGATAAGCCATGTTTCCAAGGAAACGCCACAGGTTGGGCCTGCCCCTACGGTCTGCTGGTTGCCCGAATCGATCGGAATGTTGACTGCGGTATGTGTGCCGAGTGTTTCAAGAGTTGTCCGAGCGATAATGTATCACTCTCTTGGCGCAGAGGGCCATGGAGAGAGAGCTTCAGATCCTATGGCGAAGCGTGGCAGGCCATTGTTTTGCTGGTTCTGGCCATTGTTTACTCTCTTACGGTACATTCGCCCTGGCCGATTATGCGCGATATCGTAAACGTGGTCGACAAAACGTCCCTGCCTGAATTCGGACTTTTTTTTGCGATCCTTTGTGCTGTAGCCTTAGGTTTTGTCCCTCTGATTTTCTGGCTGATGTGTGGATTGGGGCTGTGGCTTTCGGAAGGCACCCCAAAGGCAGGCAACAGGGGTGGCACAAACCGAAATGGGTTTCAAAACAGGCTCTTCAATGCATCGGTTGGGAGAATATTCAAGAGGACTTTGCCGGCGCTGTTACCCCTTGGTCTGGCTCTATGGGCCGTATTCTTTGTTGAAACCATCATGGCAAATATGACTTTTATTCTACTCAGCTTTTCAGATCCATTCGGCTGGGGCTGGGACCTGTTCGGGACGGCAGGGATGCCGTGGATCCAGATCTGGCCAAGCGGAATTCCATGGATACAGGTCGGATTGATTTTGACTGGTGTGACTCTCAGCTTGAAAAAAGGATATGTACTGTGGGATAATGAAACAGAGAAAAAAAAGAATGTTTTAAGAGGGTTTGCCCCAACGGCTGTCATTCTATTGATAGTGGCTGGAGGGATGCTTGTCTATCTAACCCATTATTGATGAATTCGTAAAAAGTCGAAGAAACCCCTATGGGCAAAGGGGTCAACCCAGAAGAGTTGAGAATATCTGAAATATGCGCATTTCAAAATCAACCATTCTGTCTTTGTTAGCGTTATTGGCCATCCTTATCGGCATTCCATTGGCACTCATCACCCACGAAGCAGGTCGGACCGGGCAAACCGTGGGGGAATATCTCAAGAGGGCGATATCAAAAACTGGGATGGAGAGGCCTCTAAAGGCCACAAATGTTTCCGTGCCAGGGGAAAAAATCGATTTTCTCGAGCGGATACCTGTTGGTGATCCGGTGGGTGATTCCAAGCCCTGGATAACCCATCTGAAAATTGTAGACCTTGACCAGGACGGGTTAAAAGACATTGTGGTGTGCGATGCCAAACGTAACCAGATCTCCTGGATTCAACAGAACCCGAAAGGTGTCTATCACGAAAAGAAAATCGGTTCCCAGGTACGTGGACCGGCACATGTCACTCCCTGCGATATTGATAAAGACGGAGATCTGGACCTTTTGGTAGCGAAAATGGGGATGATATTTCCCAATAACGACAAGATTGGAGCTGTTGTAGTCTTAGAGAACAAAGGCGGCGGTCAGTTTGAAAATCGGGTCCTGGCGGACAGAATCGCCCGTGTCACCGATGTTGAACCCGGTGATCTGGATGGTGACGGTGATATCGATCTGGCCGTTGGTCAATTCGGCTATGATGATGGAGAGATCCGCTGGATGGAAAATAAGGGAAACTGGCAATTTGAGAGTCATAATTTATTAAACCTTTCCGGCACGATCCACACCCCTGTCCGTGACATGGATGGTGACGGTGATCTGGATATTGTTGCTCTGGTTTCTCAGGAGTGGGAAGAGGTCTATGTTTTTGAAAACAACGGCAAAGGGAATTTCAAACCAAAAATGATTTATGGCTCTACAAACGAGGATTTCGGAAGCAGCGGCATTTCGGTGGTGGATCTGGATAAAGATGGAGACCCGGACATCCTATACACAAACGGTGATGCTTTTGATTATATCCCTCCCGGCCCACGCCCGTGGCACGGGGTTCAATGGTTAGAGAATAAAGGTGGACTCAAATTCGAGTACCACAGGATCGGTGATTTTCCAGGGTCCTATTTTGCCAACGCCGTTGATGTGGATAAGGATGGCGATCTGGACATAGGCGTAGTCAGCGCATTTAATAAGTGGGATGACCCTGAAGCTCAATCGATGATCTGGTTTGAGAATGACGGTGAAATGGGTTTTAGCCCTCATGATTTGGCCTCGGATCCCACTCATCTCCTTGTACTGGATACCGCAGATATGGACGGCGATGGATGGGTTGATTTTGTGACCGGCGGTATGCATGCCTATCCCCCCTTTGATCGGATGAGTCGTGTTCTCCTGTGGCGTAATAATTGGCCTGGCCGAAAAGCAGATGCGAAAGCGAACAAATAGAATGTTTACCATGAAAATATGCTCTTGCTGTAAACGCCTTCACTCCCCTGTCATTCCCGCGAACGCGGGAATCCAGATCTCTGCATAAAGCCTCTGGATTCCGGGTTAAGCCCGGAATGACGGTATTTTCATATTCGGGGGTGAAGCAAATGGTGACATCTGTATTTAATCTCATCAGGTAAAAAAATGGCGAAGCAGAAAAAGGAAAAGAAAAAGAGTACCGTTCCTGAGTCTGTTTCGCCTCCCACAAGACGCTTCCGGCTGCGCCTGCTGGTTCTTGTCGCCCTGTCGATTCTTATCATTGTGGGAACGCTCTGGGTCATGGATAGGGCCAGACGTGATACCCTTCTTGATCGTCTGCCAAAAATAAATGACCTCTCCTTCAATAACGAAACGTTAAAAAGAAAGGTGGCCCAAGCCGATGATGCTTTAAGACGGACGTTGGGTAGTAGGAATTCGGAGAGGGCCTTTGGAGATAAGGCAGGACAATTAGGGAACCTCTACCAAGCAAATCATTTCTACGACCAGGCCGTTCCCTGCTATAAACTGGCCATGGAGTTCGACAAAGAAAATCCGCGGTGGACCTATTATCTGGCTTTTATCAAACAGGAAAAAGGGGGAAACGAGTCAGTGCAGAACCTGTTGGAGACTACCATAGCGCTCGCACCCCGCTACGCACCCGCAATACTCAAATTGGCCGACAGCCATTTCAAAACAGGGAAAACCCGCGAAGCCAAAGCCTACTACAAACGACGCTTGGATCTTTTGCCGGGAGACCCCTATGCATTACTCGGTCTGGCACGTATTTCCCTTGATGCATCAGAATGGGAAACGGCCCAGGCCTATCTCGAGGAGGGTATCAAAACAAATCCCGGGTTCGGACCCGCCCACCGATTGATTGCCTCGGTTCATGACCATTTCGGCCGTTACGATGATATGAAGCAGTCTCTCGATCGTGCAGCGCAATGTACACGCTTTCGCCCCGCCCCCGATCCCTGGATCGATTCGCTCAATGACCTGTGCTATGATGTGGAGCAGCTTATGGTCCTCGGGTCCAAAGCAGTCACAGAGCTTGATATCGATAAGGCTTCCGGGTTTTTTGGCCGTGCCAAAGACCTGGATCCGGAAAACCCACAAGTACACCTGGCTTTGGGCAGGTTATGTTTCATGGTCGGCCAAAGAAAAGAAGCCCGCGGATTTTTCAAAAAGGCCATTGATCTTGACCCAAGGAGTGATGAAGCCTATTTTCAGTTAGGCGTCATTTCGAGGCGTGAAGGCAAGCTGGAGGAAGCCAAAAAGATGTTTCTCAGGGCATTGGATTTTCATCCGGACAACCCGAACGTACACAATAACCTGGGTGTAACCCTGTTGGAGCAGCAAGAGTTCGGGGATGCCGCCCGTGCCCTGAACAAGGCCCTGGAAATTTACCCGGAACATATCAATGCCCGCTACAACCTCGGTCTGGCATTGTGGAGCTTGGGAAAGACAGAACGGGCGGTTCAAGAGTACCGCAAGATACTGAGTGTAAAACCGAATTGGGCAATCGCTGCTAATTCCCTGGCCTGGATTCTCGCTACAGACAGAAATAATGAAATCCGGAATGGCATAGAGGCAATACGTTGGGCCCGGATCGCCTGCAAAGGAGACGGGCGCAAAAATCCAGAATACCTCGATACCCTTGGAGCGGCCTATGCTGAGGCCGGCCGTTTCGAAGAAGCAGTCCGGACCGCCCGGGAAAGTCTTACCCTCGCCCGGTCGGCAGGAGATGCGGATCTCGCTGAGGAAGTAGAAAAAAGGCTGCAGTTTTATAAGGCCGAGAAGGCGTTCACCGAGTAACCGTGGCTGCTCACGAAGGTTATGCCATATCGCTGCCACCTGGTATGCTTGCGCCGGACTCTACCTTTGAACCCGTGAACGATTGCTATTTACCATAGATTGAGGCCTTTGAAAAATGTTCAATTTTGGTCAAGATCAAGGAAGGCGAAAATTTCAACCACAGAAATATCTTGAATATTTCGAGGATTGAAATTTGAGCCTGACGCCGAGATTGGTCAGATAAGCGCAGACTTCGAAAGGGGGCGTTTTGCAAAGGTCTCAGATTGGAGGTTCCATCATGAATTCTTCTAATCATCCACCGAAAGATAAATTCTTTGTGGGCAGAGCGCTGGAGGTAACCGTCCATGTGGGCTTTGTCGTGCTGCTTCTGTTCTGGTGTTTCCGGATTGCCGAACCGTTCATCCAGATTTTCGTATGGGGCATCATCATTGCCATTGCCATCTTTCCAGTTTACCGTTGGTTTCGCTCCGCTCTGGGCGGACGTAACAAGCTGGCCGCAATGCTGGTTACGCTTCTTCTTCTGATTATCCTGATCGTTCCCAGCCTGATGTTTGCCGGGTCTCTTGTGGAAACCGCACAGAAATTATCCGCTGGTTTCTTTAAAGGGTCTCTGAATATTCCCCCACCACAGACAGCGATCAAATCCTGGCCGGTCATTGGTGAAACACTGTACGATTTCTGGCACCTTTCCTCAGAGAACCTTGCAAGTGCCTTGAGCAAGATCGCCCCCCACCTCAAGGTGTTTGGTCTGTGGCTGTTGAACACGGCTGCCGGCGCCGGATTCGGAATCGTGAGTTTCGTGATTTCCATCGTTATCGCCGGTGTTATGCTTGCGAATGAAGATCGCGGTGTTCAGGTAGCCCGGGCAATTGCTGTTCGCCTTGCAGGTGAACGGGGAATAGAGTTTGTGCAGCTCTCAGGGGCAACCGTGCGAAGTGTTGCCCGGGGCATCCTGGGCGTGGCCGTTATACAGTCCATCCTGGCAGGGCTCGGCTGTCTTGTGGCAGGCGTGCCCGCGTCGGGTCTTTGGGCATTGCTTGTCCTGATTCTTGCTGTGGTTCAGCTCCCCACCATCCTGATTTTGGGGCCGATCATTATCTACGTTTTTTACACGGCCAGTACGGTCCCGGCCGTTTTATTCGCGATCTGGAGCATCCTTGTGGGAGGATGTGACTCCTTTCTGAAACCTCTTTTAATGGGTCGCGGCGTTGATGTACCCATGCTTGTGGTTTTCATCGGCGCCATCGGCGGATTCATACTCAATGGTATTATCGGCCTCTTCATCGGTGCGATTATTCTCTCTCTTGGCTTCAAGCTCTTCCAGGTATGGCTCGATGAAGATATGAAGCAGGAAGAAGCGCCCGACAACTCACCGTCTGCTCCGGGTTCCGAACAGGACTGATCCTCTGAGATGAGATTGCTGAGGAGTCATAGCTCTGCTCGGAAGATTTCAAATTGAAGTATAGAAGCATCATTGTTCAAGTGAGATCAAATATCTCTTCCTGTCCAACCCGCTTGCGAATCCGACGAGACCCCCGTCGCTGCCGATGACACGGTGTCAAGGCACAATGATGGATAGCTTGTTCTTGCCGTTGGCATTGCCCACCGCCCGACAGGCGGCGGGATTTCCAATGGCACTGGCCAGCTCCTTGTAGGACCACGTAGACCCATATGGGATGGTGATCAAGGTCTTCCAGACGCGTATTTGAAAATCGGTGCCATCCATTGAGAGCGGGAGTGAAAATTCCCGGCGTTTTCCCGAAAAATAAGCCCTTAATTGCCTGCAGGTCTCTTGGAGCAGTGGATCTTGGCTGGTCTGCTGCCAACTTTCGTCCCTGGGCAACGGTTTGGAACTGTTGAGAAAGTGCA
>SDBS01003942.1_pt1 | contig 14557 bp, 14 predicted proteins | sample 2277091 | NCBI WGS metagenome assembly SDBS01 (sample SAMN10404972, study PRJNA504765) | marine sediment metagenome | isolation source: marine sediment core GS10_PC15, 163 cmbsf | place: Arctic Ocean: Southern Knipovich Ridge | collected 2010
TTCTTTTTTGGCTGGTAGTAAAGAGTGGATCTTTTTATATCCATTAATCTACAGCTTTCTTTGATCGATTCAAATAAGGACCGGTAATGATAGATGAATCTTCTTTTTTCCTCTGTAGTATGTGTTCTTTCTCTTTTTTTAAAATGTAATTCTCCATGGTAAGTTTACCGATCATCTGCTCAAGTTTTCCTACTTGTGTCTCTAATTTTTTTACTTCCTGATTGGTATTATTATTTAATTCTCCATCTAAATATTGTCTCTTCCAGCGGTTGATAAGTCCGGAGGAAAGGTTATGCTCTTTCCCTAATGTCAGGACCCTTTCACCACTTAGAGCCCTTTGTACAATTTCTTCTTTGAATTCCTGGGAGTGTTTCCTCTTTTTAATACCCATTATCTTTGCCCCTCCTTTGTTCCTCTTGTTTGTTATTTTATTATACAACAAGTCTTATTTTTCTCTAAATGTGTCTAGTTGTAGGGGTGCAGTCCAATATAGTTACGGAAACTCCTCTCTGTAGCCGGCAAAGACCCTAATTTCTCTTCAAGATAATCATATACCGCCGATTTTTCCAGCCTTTGAAAGTTGTTTGCTTTGTATAGATTAAGAATAGGGGACTGATAAGGCTCAAATATCTTGGTCCGATACCTCACTTTTTCTATATAGCGAGAGTATTTTTTCTCTGACATGGAGTAATATTTTAATACGGTCCGCTTGTTTAATCCGGTTTCCCTTATGATATCTGCTTTGCTAAAGCCTTTTCTCTTAAAATGCTGAATCTTTTGATACATAATCTTGTTAACCATAGACCAGTCCTTTCCTTATAGTATTGATTCTTATTCATACTATAGTAAAGAACTGTTTCTCTTTAAAGGTGCATTTTAGTTTACCATTTCCAAGCTGTTAATCCCTTCATTGTCGTCAATATCAAGCATTCCGAAGCGTCCTCCAGACTGAATTGCTGTAATAGTAGCTATCTTGCCATGTGATTTATGAAAATCAATCAGTTCTTTAATATTCACATCAGCAACACCGTCACCATATGTAAGCATAAATGACTCGTTTCCGATATAATCTTTTACTCGTTTTATACGGCCACCGGTCATGGTGTTTAAACCAGTATCAATTAGTGTAACCTTCCATGGTTCTGTATCGTTATTGTGCACAATCATCTTATTTTCTGCTGTAAAGTCAAATGTAACATCTGACATATGCAGATAGTAATCAGCAAAAAACTCTTTGATTACATACTGCTTATACCCACAGCATATAATAAACTCGTTATAACCAAAAAATCCATAGTATTTCATTATGTGCCAAAGGATGGGTTTTCCACCGATTTCTATCATTGGCTTTGGAATTAAATGACTTTCTTCGCTGATTCTTGTACCAAACCCGCCGGCTAAAATTGCAACTTTCATTATCTTCCTCCTATTTTTATAATTTCATAAAAAATTCATTTAAATATTTAATTCATCTTTAATTCTTACTATTAGTTTGAATACTGTTCTCATAAAATAATGTTTTTTTTGAAATTGAGTTTCATAATTCCATCCCTTTTCCATACCTTCAATTCTATTTTCTTGAATTAATGAATTCAAGTATTTAAGCATTTTTTTTCGTTTTCCAATTATTTCAATAAAATACTCTCTAATTTTAAAGTCTAAGTGTTCCCATTTTTGCATGTTCTCTTGTTTCGCACTTTCATTCACTGCAATCCCATAATAGTTTAGTCTTTCATTAATAAAATAGACATTATAATTATGACAATAATTTGCGTGCAAAACATAATCGGCGGATGGAAAATAATCTGGATTATATCCTCCAAGTTTTTTAAGATTAGAAGTTTTCATTAAAACACCTAAAGTGCCATAACTTCTATACCCAAGAAAAAAATCAAATAATTTCAATTTATTGCTTTTTTTAGAAATAGTTTTAATTATCTTTTTTAATATTAAGTATTTCTTTTTTTTATCTTTAATATTGTTATGTCTAAGATCTACAACATTTGATAGAAAACACAATCCGTCTACCTTCGGCTTTAAATATTTCATGCAATTCATAAGATAATTTTCACTTAACCAATCATCATCATTAAGTATTGTGATGTATCCACCCTTAGCAAGCTCAATACATCTATTAAAATTTCCATACAGTCCGATATTTTTTTCATTCTTGAAATAATAAACATTTTCATTTAAATTTTTTTCAACGATTTTTTCTGTGGCAGAACTACTGCAATCATTATCAACTATTACTATTTCATAATCATCTATTTCTGTTTGATTTAATGCACTGATTAATGCATTTTCTAAAAGCTCAGGCCTTTTATAAGTAGGTATGGCAATAGTGAATAACCTATTTATTCTATTTGGATTACCCAAAATCATTTTAGATTTTATATCACCATATTGTATAAAATTATCTTTATACTCAAAATAGTTATCATTCATATAAAATTCCTTTTATATTGAAATATTTATTCAAATCTTCTTCTTACTTAAATCGTTAAATCCTAAAAATAAATAAGTTGTACCAAAAAAACTTATTGTTAACGTAAATCCATAGAAAACAATAAACCAAATTATACCCATAACGAGTCAATGATAGTAATCTTTTCTTTATCTTTTTTTTATCTTGTTAGATATTTTGGGTTTGGCTTTCTTTTTATCTTGGAACCCTAGATAGTCTAATTTACTGAATCTTTTTAGCCATTTTCGTTAGCCTGAATAATTTTTGATAAATATTTTCAATAAACCCTTCAAATCCTTCGATGCGCAGTTTAAAATAATAAAATGGTTCATCAACAATACAGATCCTTTTTAGCTCATACAAATCAGAATTTATTGTATTAAAACCATCAATAGTGGAAACGGCACATAAAAACTTATTATTGATTAATATTTTTTTAATATTTATGTTGAAGTCAATTTCCCTACCATATGGATAAGCAAAAAGATTAATTTCCTTATTTAATCTGACTTCAATATTTTTTTTAGAGTTAAGGATTTCTTTTTTTGCTTTTTCATAATCTAACAAAGAAAGGACTTCGTGCGTGGATGTATGACTCCCAAATGAAATTCCTGCATCATTCATCTTTCTAATTTCTTCCCAAGATAAATATAAATCTTTTATTTTCTCTTTATTTATTTTTATTTTGGATTTATTGTATAAATTTTGAATAAACTTTCTTCTGACATTATCATTAACTTTGTCTATTAATAAAAAAATTATCCGGCCTATTATATTGTTTTGACCAGTCTTCTCAAGTAAGTTAGAATATGCAGGAAATTTATTTTTAAATTCTTCAATGAATTTACTTATACCGATTTTCTTTAGAATATAAACAAGTTTATTTAACCAACTTATTTTTAATGTATCAATATAATCAGTTATTAAAAAAATCGTGGCTTTTGTATTGTATTTCTGCAAAATAGGAAATGCATTAATAAAATTATTTTTTAAACCATCATCAAACGTAATAATCACTGAGTTTGATGGAAAAGGAATTTTCTTTTTTATATGGTTGGTTAGATCGTGCATTGACATAATATTATAGGATTTACTTAGATATTTAATTTGTTTTTCAAAATTTTTGGTGGATATTACTAAGGAAGAAATGTCTAAATTAAAATCTGTTTGCTTGTTTTCAACTCCGTGGTACATTAATATTCGTATTTTTTTTCTATTTATAAATTTTAAAATATGATAAAAACCTAAATAATAAAAAAAAATATTTATAATTTTACGTATTAAATTATTCATTTTATATTATACCATTTGAAAGAATAATCATTACAAAACCTCAAAATAGAATATTATGAACAATAGTTTACATGTCTTACTACTTTAAACTTGCTAGTCTCTAACGTATTTTTAGCATGCATTAATATAAAAATGTTGCTTTAACTATTTTCCCTATAATGATATTTTATGTTATATCGTTTAAAAAAGGATAGTTATCCAAATATTATTTTTATGAATGACCAAGTTTCTGAGGTGTTCAATTTTGCGATAGAATATGGTCTCACAATAATTAATAATATTGCATTTGAATATAAAGATAAAACCTTTAGTTTGAAATGCTTAAAATTCACATTCATCTATTTTAATCTACCTTAAGAAATAAAATAAGGACAAAAAATCATTTTTTAATGATTTTCACTTTCAAGATTTTTATAAATTTCGTAAGTTTTTTCAGCTATTTTATCCCAGGATAAACTATTAACATAATCAAAGGAATTTTTTTCCATTTTTTTTAATTTTTCCTTATTTAAAATTACATTTTCCATACAATCTAACAATGCTTCTTTGCTTCCTGGTTTATAGAAAAATCCAAGATTGTCAGGTAACTCTTTCAAATTACCTATTCTTGGGCAAATTACAGGTTTTCCAAAAGATAATGCTAAAATTACCGAGCCACTGGTTGTTATTTTCTTAAAAGGATAAACTACAGCATCTGCGCAATTAAAAAAATATTGGATTTTATCATTTTTTATATACTCTGTGTAAATTTTAACATCTTCTTTAAGTTCTTTTTTATAATTATTCAACATCGTTTTTAGTTCTTCATTAAAACATTTTCCAGCAATTAACAATCTTACATTTTTTCTTTTTTTTATCAATTGTTTAAATGTCTCCAACAGATCTTTTACGCCTTTATATGTTTTAATCCCGCCAAAAAATAAGAATATAAAATCTTTTTTATTAAATTTTAAATATTTTCTTGCACTCTCTTTGGTAATATTATTTTCATAAACTCCAATATAGTTTCCATGGGAAACGATATAAGTATTTTTAGTATTTATCCCTAGTTTTTGCATTTCTTCAATCGAAGATTTTGCATGGACAATTTTAGCATCACATAATTTTGATAAAAATCTTCTAGCCCAGACACTATTTATGGGTTCCTCTTCTATTGAAATAACTTCGTGAACTGTCCATACTAGTTTAAAATTCAGTAATACTACTAATTTTAAAACAAATATGAAATAAATCGAGAAAAATGCTCTAGTAAAAAAATTTCGAAATAGTTTACTATGGGTTGCGAATCCGAAAGGATATAGCCAATGAAGGTGAAAAATTGTAAAGTGTTTTAGCCGGTATTTAATTAATCTATATGGCAATAAAATAAGACTTAAAGTGTGGGAATTTAAAAATTTAGTTTCAAGATAAGTAATAATAATATTCTTCTTTATCCTCAATTCTTTATAAAGAAGTTCTTGGTAGGGATTGTCATCCTTCGGGTAGACTAAAATTTTCATTTAAAAACCTCCGAATTTCCGTTATTGTATATCAGATTTTTATTTTGATTTAAAAATTCAGTTGGGAAGTTGTAACTCATCTCTTTTAATCCATAAAATATAAAGGTTCTTTTATGTATAGTATTTACATAACTAGAATAAACATAAGCATTTTTATCAATTGTTGAAGGTAAGATATCTTCTAGAATATTCTTTTCATTGATTTTAAAGAAATAATATGCTTTTAGGGTAGCATACATATCTAGATAGATCTCATTTTTTGGGTTATAATATTTTGAAAGCCATTCTAATGATTTAACTTCGGACTCATGAGTATAAAATCTATCATGCGCTTCTCCGAAATTATTAAGATTATTTAGTGGTTCTCCGCCAAAGATTTGAGAAGTAAATCCAGAATAAGGTAAAAAATAACAAATGAATATTATCGTCATTAAAATGATCCTTATATTTTCTTTTTTAAAAAGTCTAAATAATACTAATCCCCCAAGAACTACTGGCAAAGAGAGAATAACTAAAGCTTGTTGGTAAAGTCTTTCCAAGTTATATGCTATCGATACATAAGGTGCAAAAAGCATTGCTCCTACTAAAAATACACAACCTAAAATCATAAGTATATACTCCATATCCATTTCTCTTTTTCTAAATTGAGTAAATAAAAGATAAAAGACTCCAATTATAATAAAAAATTTTATTGATTTTTTAGCTATTTCATGAGAATAGTATATTGTTTTTTTAGCTTTTTGATTGGCAGTCGGTAAATATTTTGGATATGTTGGTTTGGGTTTATACTCTTTATACTTTTCTGATGAATAATAATTTATATATGGTTTATTTATGCGATAATCAAGTGAAGTGTTATAAGCATAATCTTCTATATCTTTTATTGTATATGTTTCTACTCTCCCAAATAAAGCCATTCTCGCTCCCTCACTTTTTATCTCTTGTGTGAATATTTTCGCCATATTTTTTATTGTGTTGTACGTAACATCAACTAAACCGCCAGAACTTTTTGTCAACTGAACATTCCAAAGGAAGGTAAAAACAATAAGAAATAAAATCATTATCCCGTTGTTGTTGAGATAATATTTTCTCTCGCCTAATTTCTTTCCTTTCTCTTTCAAATTAAGCTTTTCATATATTCTTAAAAAGGGCTTTTTATTTTCAGTTTTTATGAAAATTAAACCCATAAAATAAGTAGAAATCAAAAGCGCAAGAGCTATATATGTAGTAGAATAATGGCTTACTATCATAGAGAAACCAAAAATGAGGAATAAGATTTTTTTAAATATAAGATTAATATTTTTATTAAATAAAACGAGTAAAGATGACGCAAAAAACAATAAAGCAATTTCTTGTCTTGCTAAAGCAGGCATCCCCTGCATAAACTGAGGTTGTGATATAAAAAAGAAGCTTGCCAAAAAAACAATGATACCTTTTGTATACCTCCTTAAAAACAAAAAGACAATAACTGGAACAAAAGAAAAAACTATCTGAAAAACCAACTTAAAAATGTATTCACTATTGATATTTAAAAAAGAATAAAAGATTGTAGGTAGAATTGTAATACTTAAACAAGCATTGTATCCATGCCCCGGAAAATTTGACATGCTCCAATAAAAATTTTCTTTTGTTGATTGGAACATTTGATATTCGAGGTGAATGTCAAAACCAGAAATATACCAACTTCTTAATGAATACATTAGCAAGAGTGAAATACTCATCATTAAAATTGCCCAAGGAAAAACTTGTTCGTTTATCTTATTTCTTAAAATTGCAATTAAAAAAACAAAAATTGCAATTCCTCCCAACATAATCATTGTAAGTATGTTAGGGCCATTATTATTCAGAATGATTGCTCCTAAAATCGAGAGAACTGGGAAGATGAGGGGAGTGATAAAGAAAATTCTGTTTAATGTGTCTAGCTTTGGTAATTTTGCTTTGAAGTTTAAGTCAGAATTTCTTTTATATGCTATGAAAGTAAAAATTAAAAGAAAAATATCAAAGCTGACAAGTAGGGAAACTAATGACAAGGGTTTATCAATCCCAACTAAAGGCAAAGTTGAATTAATGAATAATCCCCCAAAAATTAAAAAAGTAATGCTTAAACTAATCGAATAAACAAAATATTCCCAGAACCCAATTTTTCTAACTTTGAGCATCAGCATGATTAATAAGCCAGGAATAGTTGTTAGAAATATAAAAGAAAAAATAGCCCTTAGATAAAAGTATTGGATATCAAAAAGGACTAAAAAATTTACAATTAGTCCAAAGCTTAAAATTCCAAAAAATATTTTATTTTTTGTTAGTTTCATTTTTTATTTCTCTACTTTCTTTGAAAAAAATAAATCTTTTAAAACACCAAAACCAAAAATCAAATTTATAAAGACAACTTTTAATGGCTGTCTTTTAATATTTTTTATTATTGGAATAAGTATAAATAAAGGATAATACGGCCAGAAGAATGTTAGAGGGAAAAAAATAATATACAATGGATAAATTAGTGTAGCCATGTCGTAACCAAATAAATTTTTCCATCTGCCTGGATGTTTTTTATATAACCTCGCCCGTCCCTCTCCATACCAGAGGCTTCTTTTAATACTTCGCCGTAAATTTCCCCAATCATGATATATAATAGCGTCCTTTTTATATCTGATTTTATAACCTAAATCAGTAGCTCGCCAAGTAAAATCGGTGTCCTCACCACAACTAAATTTTTCATCAAAAAATCCCACCTTTTTTATAATTTCTTTTTTAAATGCCATGTTCCCAGTACCGGCTTCATCTAAGTACTTTTTGGAGTTCCTTCTTTCTTCTCCAAAGTCCCATATAGTTTTCCCGCCAATAGATTTAACTGAGCCAGCAATAATACTTTCTCCTTCATTGTTAATTGGTTTGACTAACTCGATTAGCCAATTATCAACAGGTATACAATTAGCATCTATAAAAGTAATAATATTCCCTTGAGCCTTTTTAAGCCCTAAGTTTCTCTGTTCGGGAATTGTAATTTTCTTACCTTTTTTATTATGATAATAAATCCATCTTGCAGAAGGGAATATATTCTTTATATCATTTAAATTTCCTTCTGATGCATCTATTACCAAGATTTCAGTTTTTTCTGGTTTAGGGATTTTAACTAATTTTTTAAGAGTTTTTTCTATTTTCCTATCATTCTTAACGATAATTATTATTGATATCATTTTTGATTATTTCAGTTTAGCCTCCTTAACACTTTGATAAACATCCTCAAATTTTTCTACAATTTTATTCCAGTCATAATTCTTAGCTTTTTTTCTTCCTCTTTTAGACAATGTGTTTATTAACTTTTTATTTTCAATTAGGTTGTCAATTGCTCTGGCAAAATTTTCCGAAGTTGGTGGATTTATTAAAATTCCTGCATCACCAATAATCTCGCGAATTCCTATTACATCGGAAGCTATTATTGAAGTTCCAGAAGCCATTGCTTCCAATAACACAAGAGGTAAGCCTTCATAGTCTGAAGCTAACAAAAATATATCAGTGTTTTGATAAAAGTTTATTAAATCTTTTCCATTTATTTTACCATGCAAGATAACATTCTTCACATTATTACTGGAAATATATTTCTCAATTTCTATTTTCTTCTCTCCATCACCTACTATGTTCAAAATGGCTTTACTTTTAAGCAAAGACGCTGCTTTAATTAATTTTGGGATATTTTTTTCGATAGATAATCTTCCTACAAAAAGTAGGTTTGTTTGTTCGTGTTTGGTATTTTTTTTGTTAATAAAGAATTTTTTGCTTACTCCGTTCGGGATTATCACTATATTTTTAAAAATATTATAATCACGATTGATAAGAATTCTGTATTTTCTATTTAATATAACAATTTTACTGGCAGACTTAAGAACTCTTTTTAAAAATATCCTTTTATATAAAGGAAGCAAAATCCCTAGCTTTCCTGATGGACCTACGTCAGTATGAAAATGGGCAATATAAGAAAACTTTTTTAGTTTAGATGCGATATAAACAATCTCTGGGATAAAAGCCTGAGCAATATGTAAATGAACGATCGAATCTTTAGGAATTGTTAATAATTTAAAAAATAAAGAGGGAATAATTGGAGTATGCGCTAATTCAAAACTTTTAAGATAATGAACTTTAAGGTTGTTTTTCGACTTTAGTTTTCCTTCTTTGCAGCCAATATCGGAAGTATATACTTCTACTTTATGACCACCCTTGAATAATTCTTCGGATATTTCTTTGGCAACATTTTGCATTCCCCCAAGATGCGGTGGGTAGTAAGACACAACTTGTATGATTTTCATATACAAGCCTCCCTGTAAACTTGTTCAATTCTTTCCATAATTTGTTCCCAAGAGTATTTGTTCTCGACTAACCTTCTCCCATTCCCCCCCCCGATTTTTTTTGCTAATTTTGGGTTTTTTATAATTCTGACTATAGCATCTGGTAAATCTTTTGAGTCTTTTGGCTTTATAATTATTCCACAATTATTTTCTCTTACTTCTTCAGCAACTCCAACGATGTCTGTCGAAATTATTCTTCTTTTGTTTGGATAATCTTGATTATAATCAAAAACATCCAACAGGTCAGCAGTTTTATTAGGCAGCTGCCTAACGAACGCTCCAGCCACATCTTCTTTTTTTAAGTCAATCAGCAAGTTGACCAACCAATTATTATTAGCGGGAATTGCATCTATTGATAATTTCACCTTATGACCTCCAAATAGATCTTTTCCACCATTTTTACATTTTTGCTCCAATCATATTTATTTTGTATTAATAATTTACCTTTTATTGTCATTTTTTTTTGCAAATTGATATTTTTTATAATTCTTATTATTGCTTGTGCAAGTTTTTTAGCATCATTGCACGGAATTATTATTCCACATTTATTATCCTTTATTTCTTTTGCAATACCTACAATATTGGTTGCAATAACAGGTGTTCCACAGGCCAACGCTTCTACTAGAACTGTACCAAAACCTTCTTGGATCCCAGTTGAAGGTAAAACAAATAATTCAGATTGGTTATACAAGTCAACTAGTTTGTTACTTTCTATAAACCCTCTAAATTCAACATTCTTTTCAAGTCCCAACCCTTTTGTTAAAGTCTTGTATTCTTCGACTAACTCTCCGCTTCCTCCCACAATAAGTCTGATATCCGGTATCTTTGTTCTTACGACTTTTATAGCTTTTATAAGACAATCTAATCCTTTATAGGTGTGGTGCTTATCTAAAATACTTAAGAAGAATATCTGGTTTGGAATTTTATTAATATTTTTTTGAAAATATACTTTTGTATCAATTCCATTCGGGATTACCTCAATCTTATTTTTGTATTTATATAAATATTTAGATCTATTAATATATTCTGATTGGGTAACTAGAATTTTTGCAGATCTTTTTAATAATAGTTTTAAAAAAATACGATTGTAAACTCCCGTTAAAACACCCATTTTACCTGCTGTTACTGCGTCATTGTGATAAGTAAGAATTAAAGGTTTTCTCTTTAAAAAAGATATTATCATTGATATATCGGCACTCCATGGCGAAGGAAAGTGAGTGTGGATAATATCGAATTTTTCTTTCAGTAAAGCAAAAAATAGACCTAATGTTATGTTGGTGTTGCTTATTTTACCGATATAATTTAACCTTTGAACATTAATTCCATCAATTTCGGTTAAATCTGACTTAGGTTCATCGGCGCAAACAACTTTTACGGAATGGCCTCTTTTAATTAATTCTTGAGATAAATTCAATACATATATTTCAACACCACCCGTATATGGATAAAATCTTACTGGAGTTTGTAGTATACGTATTTTTTTCATTTCGAATAAACCTCCTCAATCTCGCCGACAATCTTATCCCAATCATATTTTTTCGCTAAATCCATACAGACTTTCTGCATCTCTCTACCTGAATTATTAATTAATATTCTTATAATTTTCTTTGCGATTTCATTTTCGTCTAATTGGCAAACAAAGCCATTTTTTCCTTCTTCGATAAGATCCCTGGCGGCATTATTTTGATGATCAATAGTTATAACCGGAATACCGCAGGCATTAGCCTCGATAACCACAAGTCCTAATCCTTCTCGCGTTGATGGGAGAACAAAAACTTTTGATGATTTCATTAGAGCATAAACATCATCATGGTTTTCTAAAAAATCTAAAAAATTAATATTTTTTTTCAAGTTTAACTTTTGGGCTAGTACTTCAAGCCTCTTTTTTTCAGGCCCCTCTCCGATTACAAGACACTTGACTATTGGAATCTGCTCCTTAAGCAGGTATATAGCTTTAATCAAAGTATCGATATGCTTAAAATCCATTAATCTTCCTGCATATATAACATCGATTTTTTCTTGTGCTGCCTTAATTTGCTGAATTCTATTGAAATCTATGCCACTTGAGATAACATATATTTTTCTTTTGAAACCCAATTCATCTTTTATTCGCCTAGCGGTTGATTGAGAAACCGAAATGATTATACTTGGTATTAAGACGCTTAATTTTTCTATAAGATAGCCGAATACGCTAAGTCTTCCAAGATATTCCTGCCAGTATTTCAAACCCCATACTTCATGCCATGTCGAAAATAATTTTTTTCTTTTAATAAGTGAAACTAATTTGCAACTAAACAATGAAAAATATGGGAATCCACAACAATCTATAACATCAAAATCTTCTTTGATAAGTTTTAAGCAGTGAATCCCGAAAAATATTGCTTGCTGCATCGAGCGCTTACCGTCTTTTGTATATAAAGGCTTAGGTGGGCAAATACCATGGAGATATAGTCCTTCTTTTTGAATTACATCATTCCCTTCCCAAAGTTTCATTCCATAAAGATGCACTTGGTGTCCTTTTTTAGCAAGTCTTTTGCCGATCTCGTTAAATCTTTTTTCTCCGCCGCCCTTTATATATGGATAAATTGCATCGTATACTAAGGCAATTTTCATCTTTTTCATTTTTTTTAGCCTTAACCAAAAATTCTCTTAAATACCAGATGCTCCTGTAGTATTGGCGAATCCTGCTTTGCAAGCATTCCCATAACCCTTATCTGAATAGACGATAACTTTTGCCCTATGATTTTTGGTTATGTATCTTGTTTTATCTGTCGAGCCATTATCAATATCCATAATTACTACCATATATCCCATTTTTTTTAAATCATCAATTGGTATTTCTTTTATTACGGATCCAATAGCTTGTTCTTCATTTAATGCCGGTATTACAATTGTTTTTTTTAAAATAGCTGGTTTCAGTTCTCCTCCTATCTGAAATTCTAACTTTGATATACGAGGCCGTAAATTTTTATTTGTGTCTATGAGCCATTCTATCTGCCGTTAAATTAGGAATTAATTAATTTAATAATTTTTTTCTAATAATTTAATCAATTCTACAGCATTATACAAATTGTCAGCCCAATAATCAGGACTGATATTAAATTTATTATCTTTGCAACCATAACCACATTTTAAACCAATTGATACTAGACCAGCGTTTCTTGCTGTTTCTAAATCAATAGTGCTATCACCTATTAAATAACTTCTTCCAATATCTATATTCAAATCATTTTTTGCCCTTTTGATCATACCTATTTTTGGCTTTCTGCAATTACATCTTACCTTATATTTTTTATTTTCACCTTCAAATCCAATTTCTGGATGATGGGGACAAAAATATATTGCATCTAATTTTGCATTATCATATCCTAATAAAGTTTCCATCTTATTATGAATATTATGTATCTCATTAAAACCGCAATAACCTTTAGCTATAGAAGGTTGATTTGTAATAACAACACAATAAAACCCCATTTCACTTATGTTTTTAATTGCCTGTGGAACATTTGGCATTAATTTAAAATCATTAACATTATTAATATCTTCAATTAGTTCATTTATTACTCCATCTCTATCTAAGAAAACTGCTGGATTTTTTACTGATAAATTAAAACTCTCAACTTTTGTATTGTTGATATCTTTTAGAACCTCGTCGAGCCTTTCTGGTGTACCCATATCTTTAATATATTCGGGCGATATATATCCATAGACATCATTTTTATCACTAACAATTGCTGGAAGAATTCCTTTCTCTAGATTAATTTTTTTATGACCCTTCATATACTTAAATATATAAATAGAAAAAATATAGACACCAGCAATTGTCAAGTTCCTATAATAAAAATTTTTTTTGCAAGAATGAGATACAAAACTAGTTATTCTTCCTTTTTTATCAACTAAAACTAAATCCGAATCAAAGGGATGGTCATTGGGATGAATAACTACAGTGGCTATTGACTTTTTATTTTTATGGTAGTCTATTAGTCTTTTTAAATCCATATTAATAATCAAATCACCATTTAATACCAAAAAATCTTCTTTTAAATATTTATTTAATTTTTTTATTGCTCCACCTGTTCCAAGAGGGACATCTTCTTTTGAGTAGGTTATTTTTATCCCAAAATTATTACCATCTTTAAAATAGTCCTCAATATCTTTAGAAAGATGTCCAGTACATATAATGATTTCTTTAAGACCATATTTTTTTAATAACTCTATTTGATACTCTATTACGGGTTTTTTATTAATTCTGATCATAGATTTAGGAATTATTTCTGTAATATTTCCCATTCTATTTCCTAAGCCACCAGCTAGAATAAGCGCTTTCATTTAATTTTTTACCCCTCTTTTAGATAAACTACAAATTAAAAATAAATTTATCTGTACTAATTTCGAGTAGTGTTTACACTTAGCTTAAAATAAAATTAGTCATCCATGTGATCTTTCCTATAGAATATTAAAAGCAAAATATTCGAAAAATAGGAAGGAGAACAGCACACCTGACCAAAGAGGAACTTATTGCCAGTTTCAAGTACAGTATACTGCAACAGGCGCGAAAACACAATAATACGAATTGCCTCATCAAAAATCTAAATGAAAAAGTATCGATGCCTCATATAAAAATCTAAATGAAACATTTTAATTATAACCTAATCTCCTCTATATTTAAAGATAAGAAATTATCTCTTTAAATATATGAGGAGGTAAAAAGGGATGTTAACTATGAGGCAGAAAAAAGCTGTAACCAGAGAATTAAGAGATAGATATCAAAGATCATCCAAAAAAGAAAAGAGCATTATCTTAAATGGGTTTATCCACCTTACCGAATATAACCGCTGTTATGCCTGTCAAGTTCTAAATGTAAAAAAAGAAAAAGTATTAGGGTATCTAAATATAGCCGGTAAAAGAATAAAATATATAGCGGATAAGAAGAAAATCAAAAGGAAGAAGAAAAA
>SDBS01003943.1_pt1 | contig 14553 bp, 12 predicted proteins | sample 2277091 | NCBI WGS metagenome assembly SDBS01 (sample SAMN10404972, study PRJNA504765) | marine sediment metagenome | isolation source: marine sediment core GS10_PC15, 163 cmbsf | place: Arctic Ocean: Southern Knipovich Ridge | collected 2010
AGGCAGATCGAAGCGTACGCTGTCGCCGTTCACGGCAACACCCACGAGAGGCATGCTGAAAGCTCCCTGTTCGGGAACATCCATTGTACCGGCGAGGGGACCGTCCCCCTCCCTGGTAAAATCGACCATGATCGCGAGGTCAATGCCCACGATCGTGACCTTCCCCTCCCAGTGTCCGGTGATGTCGAACTCTTCTGCCCCACCGGGATCGTCACAGAAAACCAAGCTCACAAGTGTATGTAGAACTGCGACCGTGACGATAGAGTAAACGGCATATTTCATAACATTCCTTTCAGGGCTCGGAAGTCGCGTTCACCTGGAAAAAATACCCCGGATCGATCCCGATACAAGAGCCAGTCCCCTCCAGAGAACGAACATGGGAATGATCGGAGCAAGTGCCGCATCGTGAAGAAAAGCGACTCTCATCAACGGGAGGCAGGACGCGAGGAAGAGCGCTGCCCAGATGACAAGAGGTCTCATCGAGAGGGACAAGGACGCAAGGACGGGCAGAAGAAGCACCGCCAGGATCATGGAGATCTTGAGGCAGACCGGAGTGTAGGAGTCACGGACTGCCTTCCCGGGGAAGTTCCTGACAACGCGCATGCGCCACTTCCCCCGCGAGAATTTGAGCCCGAAGTACCCGAGCCAGGAATCCCTGTGTTCATGGGCAACGGCAGCGCTGGGCTGGAAGACCAGGTTCCTGCCCACGGAAGCCAGTCTGTACGAAAGGTCAACGTCCTCGTGGTCTGCAACCGGAAAAGACTCGTCGAAACCGCCGGCATCGAAGAGAACGCTCCTTCGGAAACCGGAGGAGTACGTGTCGATCATGTCTACCTTCCGGGCACGGGCCAGCAGGATGTAACGCTCCTCGAAATCGATCTGAGCCAGTCGCTGTATCAGCTTCGAGCCCCCCGAGGAGTAGACCCCCTTTACGGCATCCGCACCCGTCTCGAGCGTTTCTACAATGATTCTGGCCCAGTCCGGTTCGGGAATGCAGTCGCTGTCGGTGAAGAGGATGTACTCCCCCGATGCTGCCCTCCATCCCCTGTTCCTTGCAGCAGCGGGGCCTGCATGAGGACCGTCAACGACAAGGTCGACCATGCCTGCAAGTTCCTCGGGGAGGGGAGGACCTCCATCGAGCGAGACCACGATCTCGAGTCTGTCCCTTATGGTCTGATTTCCCAGGGCCTCCAGGCAGTTCGCCAACCTTTCGAACTCGAGCCAGGACGGTACGACCACCGATGCTATGCTCAATTCCCTTTTCCCCTCGACGACCTGCGGAACAGGTATTTCCTGAAAGTCCCGAAGGCTTTCAGGGTTCTCCTTCGCTCGTCCGCATCGATAATGCTTCTGACAGCCTTCCGGATTATGTATCCCGGACGGAGGTAGAAACGTCTTCTGGAGTAATCGCAGAAATCGACGAGATCGCTGCTCGAGAGTTCCTCCGTCCTGATGACGCAATTGTGAAGCCCCTCGTCCGTCAGCCAGTCTCTCCATGAACTGCAGGTCACCTTTCCCATGGACCTGGCCTCTTCGTATGCCTCTGTACCGGGATAGACCATGAGCGGGTAGAACTGGGCCGTGTCCAGGTCGAGCTCCAGGGCGAAGTCCAGTGTCTCACGCATTGTCACCCTCGTCTCGCCCTGAATACCGTAAATAAAACACCCATGGACCAGCAGACCCGCACTGCAGGCATCCCTGACGAACTCCCTCATTCTGTGCGTAGAGAGCCCCTTCCTCATCGCCTCGAGGATCCTGTCACTGCCGCTCTCGAATCCCACGCACACAGAGCGGAGACCTGCCGTGCTGCAGGCTTTCAGAGTATCGCGGTCAACGTCTGCGCGCATGTTGGCAGTCCAGGAGATGTGCAGGTCCGCTGCAGTGATCGAGGCTGCAAGGTCCCTGAGCCTCTCCGGGTCAGTCGAGATGGTGTCGTCCTCGAAGAAAACCGCCCTTACGTCAGTCAGGTTCTGCTCTACCCATCTCATCTCGGTGACGATGTTCTCTACGGACCTGTGTCTCCACCTCCTGCCCTGCAGAGTCTGGGGGAAGAGGCAGAAGGAGCAGCTGTTGGGGCATCCCCTCCCGCCCATCACCATTACCTGTGGATGGAGCGCATTCGGATTGTTGTACCTGGATAGGTCGAGGTGCTTCGCATACACACTACTCACGAACGGAAGCGAGTCCAGGTCTTCCAGGTAACCCTCTGGAGGAGTCTTCGAGATCCCACTCTCGACCCTCAGGCAGAGGCCGGGAGTCCCCAGGGGATCTGCCCCCGAGTCCAGCCTCGCTGCAAGTTCAGTCAGCGGTAGCTCGTACTCGCCGATCACAACTCCCTGGAACTCCTCCCCCATTTCCAGGGTCTCCTCAGGCAGAGCGGATGGATGGGTCCCTACAAGAACGGTGAAGCGCCCGGAAGAGGCGATGATGTCCGCGATCTCCACATCCGAGATGATGGAGGGGGTGGATGTCTCGATAATGATCAGCCGGGGATCGTAACGGTCTATCCTCGCGATGACCTGGTCCCTGTCCAGGCCGTCTGCGGGAGCGTCTATCAGGTCGACCTCGAAACCGGCCTGTTCCAGTGCCCCGGTTGCGTAGGCAAGCCATACGGGAAAATAGAGGGTACCGCTCCGGGTGACCGCAGGACTTCTCTGCCCCCTGCTGAAATCGGGCAGAAATGGCGGGTTAAGAGCTGTTATCTTCATCGAGAACCCGTTCGATCACGGCCCAGACATCGTCGTCCGTTACGGAGAACATGCAGTCGTGCCCTGGTCGGGAACAGCCCGGAAACACCGTGTTGGAGTAGCACGGAGCGCAGTCACTCGCCGATACGACCGGATAGATGGAACCCGGTGCATAAAGGCACGAGGGATCGGTAGGACCGAAGACGACTACGGCCCGTACACCGGCGGCAACGGCGGCATGAGCGGTGCCTGAATCGTTGCCGATGAAGAAACCCCCGACCCTGAGAAGGGCGACAGTCCCGCCCCAGTCCGTCCTGCCGGTCATGTCGACAATCCTGTCAGCACCGTAGGAAAGCCCTGCAGTCAAGGCTTCCGAGACATCACGGTCTTCGTCTCCGCCGAGGAGAAGGATGCCGAATCCCCTGCCGATGAGCCTGTCTCCGATTTTCGTGTATCCCTCTATGCCCCACCTCTTCCGGAGGACTGTATCCCTCGGGTTCTTTCCGCCGCCGGGAGCCAGAGCAACCCACCGGCCTCCCGGGAGCAGCTCACCTGCCGATGCAAGCTCGGTCGGCATAGGAGCGAACTCAGGCTGCCAGGACTCCGGGCTCACCCCCGCTATCTCAGCGTAGCTCTTTCCCGCGAAGCATGCCGGATCAAAACCCCTGGCCTCCTCCCAGGTTCCGAGGGGCTTGTCACCTCCACTCACGATAGGGGCACCCGTCAGAAACCTCACCCATCTCCTAACACCGGGTGACGTGTGGAAAACCCATGCCCTCGTAACTGACCGGAGCGCTTTTCTCGCGCGGAGAGACCATATCATGAGACGGAACCTGCCGGCCGCGCCTCGAGGGGGTGGGAAAGGAGCTACATGGACGGACTCGATTCCGGGGAATCTCTCCCATACAGGCGCGGCGGAAGGACCCGAAAGGGCCAGCCACCGCGAATCCGTTCCTTTGGCGAGGAGTTCCCGCACCGCCGGTGTAGTCAGCATGGCATCACCGAATGCATGTGTCTTGACTACGAGCTCGGTTCCGCCGCTCATTCAGAAGCCCTTCCCGCGCTCCACCTGCGGCATGCGGTCCTGAGACCCACGGTAGCGACGACGATGAGGGGGAAATCGATCGCAACCCTGTGAGGGATTCCGCCGCTCGTAAGCAGGTGCATCATGGCGTAACCCCAGATGCCCCCCGCGAGGAAGATCCCGGCGGCTCCTCCCATCCGTGCGACGCGGAGCGAACCCGGCACCATGAAGATGAGTACCCAGAAGAAGGATATCAGCCCGGCAAGAGTGAAGAGAATCGAGTAGTCGTTGAGGGGGAATGGTTTGAAGAACTCGGCGAACCTGATAGCGAAAAGTCTGGGGAAGAGCCCGGGATTGGCCCGCAGGAATCCGACCGTTCTATCCACGAGAACGCTGTCACGAACCCACTCAGGCTCGTCGGTGAAGGCGGGGAACTCGGCGAGCTCGGGGGACTCGAGCCTGCCCGAGTATTCACGTATGAGACCGCTGTACATCAGTACCGCTCCGGGAAGCTCGTCGTGGAAGTGAGAACTGAACATCCTGGCGTTGGACTCCCAGAGGTTCACCCCCCCCTGTGTGGGAAGCAGACGGAAGCTGCCGGAGATCTCCCTGTTGCGGAGCCCCCAGGGAAGCAGTACCGCCATGAAGACCGCTCCCATGAGGAGGACGGAGAGAATGGCCCCGGGTCTGAACCTGCGGCAGATGAGCAGGACGAGGGCAAGCCATGGGACCAGCGGAAGCGCTGCGGGACGCACATAGAATGCCATAGCCCATACCAGCCCGGTCACTGCGCCGAGCCATACGACGGAACGGCCCTTTCCACTGCTGTCCAGCGTTACGATGCTGAGGACGATCCCGGCCATGAAGAGCAGCGAGAAGAGCGCCTGCGTGGCGGGTACGGCCTCGTAGAAGAGCTCGAACGGGTCGAGCGCAATAGCCACCGCCGCAAGGAGCAGCCAGGGTCCTTCGAGGAACCTCCGTGCAAGGATCAGACCGAGCATGACGGTGCCGAGACCGAGGAGCAGCTGCACCGCACCGACGGCGACGACATTTCCGACACCCGCTAAAGCAAAGACCGCCGCCTGGAAGAGTGCACATCCCGGCACAAGGAAGAGCGTGGGCCTGCCGGGCCTGAGCACACCGTAAAACCCATCGACTTCCCTGTAGAACTCGAATGTGCTCACCCGGCGAGGGTTGGCCTGTTCCCTTTCCGTTCTGGGGAAGAACATCTCGGGTGATAGCTGGAACCCTTTCCCCTGCAATATATTGGATGCCAGATTTGCGTTGACCCTGCCCTCGCCTTCGAGGAAGATACCGCCCGAGACGGCGAATACGGCCACCCTTGCGAGGAGTGCCAGCGTGAGGATCCCCAGTGTCAGCCGTCTCTGGGCGACCATTCCCTGAACCAATCTGAAAGCATCATCTCCAGTTCCCCCGGCTGTCCCTCGGACCAGACAGGCTCTAGAGCCGGATGCATCACCAGTTCGCATTCTCCCTGCGGCAGACGGCTGTGGAACCGTTCGAGGTAGGTCCTGTCGACTCGGCCGCTCCTGGAGAATCCAAGCACCGAAGCCGTCGTGACTACACCGCGTGACCGGGCGAGCCGGGCGAACCTCACGGCAAGCCCGTTGAGCACCAGGCCTGAAGGTCGACTGAACCTGTCGGGGAGTATGGAGGCTCTGACCGATCCAATGCCGTACTCACAGGCCAGATCGAGGATGACTTCACGCAGCCCTCCCATGTGGTGGAGGTGCCTGTGGCTGTCGAGGCGCGAGAGTTCGAACCCGGCAGAGAGCAGCTTCTCGATCTGCATGGACCACTCGTTGCGGACATCCTCGGCGAGCCTTCGGGCAGCGCAGATCCATCCCGTGTACGATGAGGGGAATCTCCCCCCGCACAGGAATGGCGGTTCGACACAGTTGAGATGCACCGACAGGTCGAGACCTGCGGACGAGGCTGCGGTGCATGCCTCGCGCCACTCGGGTCCTGTGGCAACCACGCTTACCCTGTCTACCGCTCCCCTCTCCGCACAGGCTTCGATAGCTCCGGTAATCGACCTGTGCAAGCCTCCGTCGTCAATGGTGACGGAGAGTGATCCGCCGGACCCGCCGGCCATCAGACCCTCCTGGCCTTGACGAGAGTCCTTCTGAGGTTACGTGGGCTGGCTGCCGTCCAGAGTGTTCTGAGGATCCTCGAGGGATGCAGGTAGAACTTCCAGAAGGCTCTCCTCTTCATTCGCTCTATCTGCTCAGGACTGATGTCACCTAGGTCGTAGACGCAGTTCTGGAAACAGTCGAAGTCGGTGATATCCCGCCGGATCAGGTGCCGTGTCTTCTCCCAGAGCGTGGTATGCGGAAATGGCGTCGTTATGTCGAACAGGGCATCATCGAAGGGATTCGAAGCAGCGAATTCAATCGTCTTCCTGATCTCTTCGAGGGTCTCACCGGGAGCACCCAGCATGAAGTAACCCTGGACGAATATGCCCCTCCGTTTGCACATCCCGAGCGCTCTCTCGACCCCCTTTACCGTGATCTGCTTCCTGTAGATCTCGTCGAGAACCCGCTGGGAAGCGGATTCCACGCCGATGTTCACTTTCCTGAGCCCGGCTTCGAACATGTGATCGAGCAGCTCCCCGGTGAGAAGGTCAGCACGGATGTTGCAGCACCACCTGAGGCCGAGTCCTTCTGAGATGATGGCATCGCATATCCCGTGCACCCAGTCGTGATCGACGATGAAGGTCGAGTCCTCGAACATGAAGGCATCGATGCCCCACTTTGCCATCAGCTCTTGAAGCTCTCCCACGATGCTTTCCGGAGACCTCCTGCGCATCTTCTTCCCGAAGATCTCTGAGAGCGTGGGCTGGCAGAACGTGCAACTGAAAGGACAGCCCCTCGTTCCCATTATGGAGGTTCCCCGAAGCGATGGGTCCACCCTATCCATGGAGTACCAGTGTGCGAAGTACTTCTCCATATCGAAGATGCCCCTGTCGGGGAGGGGCAGGGTGTCGAGGTCCTCGGTGAGCAGGAGTCCTGATTCGCGAATGATCTCACCCTCTCTCCGGAAACATGGTCCGGGCAGTCCGTCCCACGAGCCGGTCTCCAGTATGCTCGCAAAGGCTATCTCCGCCTCGCCGGGGTAGACCAGGTCGGAGCCCGTCCTCGCGAGAGTGTCCTCGGGCATGACGGTGGCATGTGGACCGCCGACGACCAGCAAAGCGTCTCCGGCGCGATGCCTGGCCAGCCTGCAGGATTCGATTCCCGCTTTCAGCTGAGGTGTAACCATGGACACGGCGATCATGTCCGGCTCGAACCTGTCGATTTTAGCAGTGAGGTCACCAAAGGGATCTCGCGAAAAGGACATGTCGCACAGACTCGTCTCGCAGCCGGCATTGCAGGCGACTGCCGATAGCCAAGCCAGACCGAGGGGAGGTTGTCCCGACGGATACCTCGTCTCGGGAAAAACGAAGAGGATTTTACTGAAGCATGATGCCACGTGATCCCTCCCTGTCCCCCTCCGGTGATCCTCCGGTACCCGTATTTTTCTTCCGACAGCGGAGTTTCCGAAGCATGAAAAGGCTGGCTCCGATTATCGGGACGATATCGACAGGCAGCCTGTACCTGACGCCTCCGTGGGCGAATGTATGAAGGGTGAGGTACAGGACGAAGAGCCCGGCGATGAACCTGACTGGAGCCTCTCTCCTCCTGTGCCGGAACTCGATGAACGTCAGGATGAGCATCGGGATGAACAGGGCATAACCCGCCAGGGCTCCCAGCAGAACCAGTGGTCCGGTCGCAAGACCTGAACTGATCGGGAGAAGGAAGCGGAGGAACCGGTCGCCCGAGAGCCAGAGGAAGAGGAGGGGATTCGACACGATCCAGGCAAATGCCCTCCGCCCGAGCAGGATGCTCCTCTCGATCTCTCCCTGGCTATCGTAGAAATCGGGGTATTCCAGGAGGTCGTCTCTTGAGGTCTTGATCCAGTCCGGTATGTCGATCCCCTCGAGCTCCAGGACTCCCGGATGGTTGCGCATCCAGAGGTTGAGGGCTCCCTTGGTCGGCAGCAGCACCGGACTCCCGAGCTCGATCTGGTTCCTGACCATCCACGGCACCATGCATAGGGCGAAACCTGCGATCAGGGGAAGGAGCGATCTCTTCCTCCCTGTCAGGAAGAGGTACACCGCTTCGAGGGGAATCAGGAAGAGCGCCGTACTTCTGATCAGGAAGAGGATGCCCGTGGCGAAACCCGGGAGAAAGCCGCTTCCTCGGCCCTCCTGCGTCCGGAACAAGCAGAAGAGGATGACGGGTATCAGGGCAATGTGCAACGACTCGGTCAGAGCGTAAGCGGAGTAGTAGACGTACCAGGGGTAGAGTGCCCAGATGAGGGCCGCTGTCCTTCCCTCGGCTTCTCCCCACTTGCCGGACACCATTTTCCACACCGCCCAGGCACCGAGGAGGAATGCAGCGCAGTTGATGAAGAAGAGGGCTCCGGTCACGGGCCCCATGATCAGGAAGACGGCTGCGAGGAGCAGCGGATAGCCCGGTTCGATGGTTGCGGTCGGAGTCTCGACGGGAACCAATCCGAAGACGTAGTCCGCACTGCCCCTCCAGGCGCCTGCGAGGGCATCTGTCTCCCCGGGATCAGGTCTGGAGCTCTTCAGGAGTGCCAGGCTCGAATCAAACGAGAGTCCATTCCCCTCGATGAGGCTCGCAGCCATCCTGAGGTATATGGGCTGGTCCCTGGAAGGTTCGGGTAGTTCGCCGTCCAGCCAGACGAACCACAGCAGCCGTGGAATCATTACGGCGAGCGTCAGGATCAGAGCGAAGCCGTGCTTTCCTTTCATGACTCCCATGTAGCCTGTCTCAGCCTGAGCGGCGGATCGCACCTCTCACCGAGCATGACGATGGGATAGCAGAAGTCCTGCCAGTGGTAGTCGATGCTGCGCCGAGGATCGGTGAGAGCGAGACCAAGGATGTAGTTGCCCGGCTCGAGGACGTCCAGGTCTATCGTAAGCCTTGCGGAAACCCTTCCCTCGAAGTCGAGGAGCGGCTGGTTGAGTTCGAGGTTGTTGACACCTATGACCGTCTCACCGTCGGGTCTGTGGACGGAAAAGCCAAACACCACACCGTCCACCCTTCCGGGAAGCCTGGTGGTGATGTCGGCTTCGACGATTATCGACTCCCCGGCCCTGAAGGAATGGGATACCGTTCCGGTGGAATCGGTCAGTCTCACCGAGTCGAACCAGACCTCTCTCGTTCCCCATTCCCTGGGAGCGACCGATGCCGCGGTCTTGATCCGCGCAGCAGTTGACAGGTACTCGGCGAGGACATCCTGGACCGGACCATCCATGACTATCCTGCCTGCATCCAGCCAGATTGCCCTGTCACAGAGTCTCGAGACCGCTACACTGTCGTGCGACACGAAGACAATCGTCTTGCCGCTCCCCCTGAAGCCGAAGATCCTGTCGTAGCACTTCTCCTGGAATGAGGAGTCGCCAACCGCGAGGACCTCGTCGATGAGCAGGAGATCGGGCTCCACCGACGTTGCAAGTCCGAACCCGAGCCGCATGAACATTCCGGCGGAGTAGTACTTCACAGGTGTGTCCATGAACCTCTCGAGCTCGGCGAAAAGCGCAATCTCGGGGAGAAGTTCCTTCATCTGGCTCCGGCTGAGGCCCAGGAGGGCTCCGTTGAGGTAGACGTTCTCTGCCCCTGTGAGCTCGGGGTGAAAACCGACACCGAGATCGAGCAGTGAAGCAATCCTGCCTCCTGCAGACACCCTGCCCGATGTCGGCAGATAGATTCCGGCGAGGAGCTTCAGAGTAGTGGACTTCCCCGCTCCGTTCGCGCCTATCAACGCAACGGATTCCCCCGGAGCAATGGAGAAGCTGACCGAGTCGAGCGCCCTGAACCACTCCCTCGACGTCCGCCTGCCGAATAGGTTCAGGAGTGTCTCGAAGATGGTGACGGTCCTGTCGTGGTAGAGCCTGTAGTCGAGCGTCACGTCGCTGAAGGAGACTTCACCGCCTGATACGGTCATTTCCCTTTAGAGCTCCTTTACTACAACCGGTTCGGCCTTCCTGAAAACCACGAGACCGAGGAAGAAGACGGCAAGAGACCAGGGCACGGCGGATATCCATGTCCAGTCAGCCGGCCAGACCCCCTTGTAGAAGAGCGAGTGGAACATCTCGAGTATCCCGGCGACTGGATTGTACATGATCACCTTCTCGAAACCTGCAGGTATCAGCCCCTGTCCCAGAGGGTAGATGACGGGCGACGCGTAGAACCAGGCAAGGAGGAGTACCTCCAGGAACTGCGCGACATCCCTGTAGAAGACGTTGCATACCGAGAAGAGCATGGCGAATCCTGCCGTCATCAGCATGAACAGGACGAGAACAACGGGGAGAAGCACCATCGAGGGGCCCGGCATGTGACCGAACGCGATGAGGATCGCTTCCAGGACCACGAGCGCCAGAAGGAGATGCACACCGTTCGCGGCGACGCCAGCCGCCGGCAGAGCGGCTCTGGGAAAGTAGATGCTCCTTATCAGCCTGTGATTGTCCAGCAGCGAGGTCGTCGAGGCGGAAAGCGAAGAGGAGAAGAAATTCCAGGGGAGCAGACCGGTCAGCAGGAAGAGCGGGAAATGCTGGATGCTCCCGCCGAACCTGATGATCTTCGTGAAGACTACAGTGAAGACCACCATGCTGAAGATCGGTTTCAGGAGGAACCAGACGAATCCGAGCATAGAGCGCTTGTACCGTACCTTGAGATCCTTGTCAACAAGGCTCTGCATCAGCAGGAACAGTCTTCCGACAGCCCTCCTGTTCACCTGTCACGCCTCTTTCCCAGCAGTTTCTTCTCCTCTCCCCGGAAGAGCCTGGAGATGTTTTCCCTGTGTCTCTGGATCACGAGCAGTGCCACCATGCAGCACGCAACCTGCACGGGCAGGTCTCCGCCCCCCCCGCGAAAGAGGAATACCGCCGGCACGAGTGCTGCAGCAGCCAGAATAGAAGACAGCGATACTATCCCCGAAATGAGCAGCACCAGGAGGAAGATACCCAGAGCCGCCAGCGTTGGCACGGGAGTCAGGGCCGTGAGAGCTCCCAGAGCCGTTGCGCTCCCCTTGCCTCCGGCGAATCCCAGGAAGGGTGTATACACGTGCCCCAGGACGGCTGCGGAGGCCACGATCGCCTGCACAAGGACATGTTCCCTGCCTGCCGTGATTATCACCAGAACTACTGGAAGAGCGCCCTTGGCGACGTCGAGGACCAGTCCGATAATGCCGGGACCCCTGCCGCAGGTCCGCATCAGGTTCGTAGCCCCGATGTTGTGAGATCCAGTCTTCCGGAGGTCGACCCCCCTTGCCTTGCCGATGAGCCAGCTGAACGGCACGGCTCCCAGGAGGAATCCGGCTGCGGCAAGCAGGATGATCCGCAGCACTATCAGTGGTCCCTCTTCCTGTACACGATCCGGAGGGGGACTCCCTTCATCGAGAGTTCTCCCCTGAAGCGGTTCTCGATGTACCTGCGGTAATTCTCGGGTATGTCGGCCGGACGGTTGGCGAAGATGAGGATCCGAGGAGGACCGAATGAAACCTGTGTGGCATAGAAGAGCCTGACCGCTTTGCCTTTCGGTGTGGGGGGCTGAACCTTCTCGACAGCCCTCCCCAGTATCCTGTTGAGTTCGGACGTCTTCAGCACGACACGTCGTCTCTCGCCAATGATCTCCGTAGTCGGCAGTATCCGGCCCACGCCCTGTCCTGTCTCTGCAGAGACGAAGAGAATCGGGATCCACCTCGCGGGATGGAACCTTGCGATTATCTTCCTGATCCATTCATCCCGGTCGATGCCCAGATCTATCTTGTTGACGCCTATCATGACGCCCTTGCCGAGTTCCCAGGCTCTTCCGGCGATCCGCAGGTCCTGCTGGGCCGGTGCGTCGGTAGCATCCATCAGGACCAGTACGACATCCCCCTGGCTGACGCTCTTCCATGCCCTGAGGGTGCTGTAGAACTCCACATCGTTCATCTTCCTGGACTTCCGGCGAAGCCCCGCGGTATCGATGAGCCGGAAGGTCTGGTCCTTCCATGTCACGATCGTGTCGATCGAATCCCTGGTCGTGCCCGCTACGGGGGTCACGATGTTCCGTTCGCTCTCGCACAGCCTGTTGACGATGGAGCTCTTGCCCACGTTCGGTCTGCCCACTACTGCGAGCGAGATCTCGTCGGCCGGGGCGGTCTCTCTCTTCGGCAGGACGGAGACTACAGCATCGAGCAGGTCTCCGGTTCCCAGGCCGTGAAGCGAGCTGACCGGCCAGGGGTCGCCGAGCCCCAGACCGTAGAACTCACCCGCAAGCCCAGTCATCTCGACGTTGTCCAGCTTGTTCACCGCCAGGAAACAGGGCATCCCGGACCTCCTGGCCAGGTCCGCCACAGCCTGATCGAATGGGTGTATCCCGGACCGGCCGTCGACTACCAGTATTATTGCATCCGCCTCGGAGAGGGCGAAGTCGATCTGCCTCTCGATAGCTTCCTGGAGAGGATCTTCGTTTCCTGGAGAGAGACCCCCGGTATCGATTACGAAGAAATCGTACCCGCACCAGTTGCACTCACCGATGTTCCTGTCACGCGTGACCCCGGGGGTATGGTCGACGATTGCAGTCCTGCCCCCGACAAGCCTGTTGAAGAGAGCCGACTTGCCAACATTCACACGGCCTACGATGGCCACAGTGGGCAATGGAGAAGGCAATCCCGCTCCTTCCGGTGCAGTTTGGGTGATTATACCCCAGTGCGGGTCGGTATGAAACCTGTTCCCGCGCCTTGCCCAAATGTGCGAAGCCTTTATCTTTGGGCATGAACGCAAGGCACAGCCGTCTATCCGGAACCGAGCGCCGATGAGTCCGGGACCCCTGGATACCGGCAGCAGCCTCGACACCGAACGGCTGAGAACACTGGTCAATCTGATGCGTGCCATGACCAGAGCCGATAATCTGCGTTCACTGATCCGGCTTCTGATCCAGGAGACGAGCAGGATAATGGAGGCTGAGCGGTCCTCGGTGTTCCTCTACGACCGCAAAACCGACGAACTCTGGTCCTTCGTCGCAGAGGGCACGACGAAGGAGATCCGTTTCAACGCGGACCGCGGAATCGCGGGGCACGTCTTCAGGACGGGCAAGCTGCTCGTGATCGAAGACACGTCCTGTGACGAACGGTTCAATCCCGAGGTCGATCTCATGACAGGCTTCCATACGCGCAACCTCCTGACAGCTCCCATCATCAACCCTGCAGGCAGGACAATCGGAGTCTTCCAGGTGGTGAACAGAGCCCACAGCTCTTTCTCCAGGAACGACGAGGAGTTCTTCGATGCCATAATCAGCGAAGCCGCGGTCACGATCGACAACGTCACCCTCTCCGAAGACCGCAAGAACATGTTCGACAGCCTCATAGGAGCCCTCGTCGAATCGATAGAGTCGAGGGATCCGATAACCGCCGGACACAGCTTCAAGGTCATGGAGTACTCCTCCGAGATTGCCGAGAGAATGAACCTCGACGAGAAGATAAAGGAAGCGATCCACTACGCCGCGCTGCTGCATGATTACGGCAAGATCGGTGTGCCGGACGAGATCCTCAAGAAGGAGGGCAGGCTGACCCCGGACGAGCACAGTGTAATCCAGACCCATATCGACCATACCCGTCGGATCCTAGATGGTATCGAGTTCAGGGAGGACCTCGAGATCGTACCGACCTTTGCCTCGCAGCACCACGAGAGACTCTCAGGAACCGGATATCCCGATGGACTGCAGGGTCATGACATCTCCATCGGAGGCAGGATCATCGCCGTAGCCGACGTCTTCGAAGCCCTTACCTCCCGCAGGCACTACCGGGATCCCATGTCGGACTCGATGGCAATGGGTATCCTGATAAACGCGATCGGATCGGAGTTCGCGAAGGATGCGGTACTTGCGCTCAGGCAGTACCTGATAGAGACCGGAAGAATCACCGAAGACCAGGCTCTTCTGGCCGACGACTGACCAGGATGGAACCGGCAGGCGGCAGCACCGTGTTCAGACTCCAGCTGGCAGGCATAGCGGTCGGCTCGGTCCTTCTTGTGTTCCTCCTCTCCGGCCTGCAGTTCTGGGAAACACTGGAGAGCAGGACTCTCGACCTCCGATTCACTCTCTTCCCCACCGTATCCTCCACCGACAGCAGCATCATCATAGTTGTCGTGGACGGCGGCTCTCTCGAGAGGATGTCATGGCTCTCCTGGCCCTGGCCCAGGCAGATCTACACCGCCTGTCTCTCCTATCTCCAGGACCAGGGAGTCAGGGTCGTCGCATTCGACATTCTCTACGACCTCCCCTCCGTGTACGATGCAACGGAGGACGACAGGTTCGGGGAAACGGCCTTGATGGGCAACACCGTATTCGTGATGGGTCTCCAGAGAAGACAGGGCTACCACATCCCGGACAATGCGATCCTGACCGTACAGGGCGAGACGGGTTTCCTCGACTCGGCCTGGACCTGCACACCTCCATGGCCGACGATCGCAGACGGAGCAACACTCCTTGGCAGCAGCTCGGACAGGCAGGACCCCGACGGTATCTTCAGGAGCGTGAGGCTCCTGACCCGGACTCCAGGCGGAACGGTGCCCTCACTGCCTCTTGCCGTAGCCTGGCTTGCCGCGGGCAGGCCCCCTGTCATGATATCGCAGGACAGACTGACGCTGGGCGACACGGAGACCAGGCTGGTTCAGAACGGCAGGCTGCAACTCAGGTTCCACGGTCCCGCAGGATCCTACAGGACGCTGCCCATCGCAGAGCTGCTCTCCTGCCTGGAGGCAAGCGAGAT
>SDBS01003944.1_pt1 | contig 14550 bp, 11 predicted proteins | sample 2277091 | NCBI WGS metagenome assembly SDBS01 (sample SAMN10404972, study PRJNA504765) | marine sediment metagenome | isolation source: marine sediment core GS10_PC15, 163 cmbsf | place: Arctic Ocean: Southern Knipovich Ridge | collected 2010
CGGATGAAAAGAAAAACCAAAACCCGGCTATCTTTCTGAATTGGCTTTGCGAAATCACATAGGTAACGCCAATCAGTGAGAGAGCTCCTACAAGGTAGGCGAGGTTGTAAGCAAAGAATTCACTGGTGACAAAGATTGGCACAAGATTGAAGTCGTGGAGCACATCGATGGCTGATGCATATGTGCCAACCGCAAAGATTAGTGTCATGAATAGGACACTGATCAATCGCGTGGCAAAGAAAGTCATGAGATACTGAAAGAGCATGGTTCCAGATATCGAAAGTATAAATAAGCTTAGGTACGTGTCCTCGGGAAACAAGTCGTTAATTATAACGCCTAGGCCAATGCTCATGAGAACTGCAGAAATAATAAAGAGATTGTGTAGTATAGCTGGGGCTGCACGACGAAAATACAAGACACAGCTCAAAACGAACAACAGCATTCCCGTACCATAGGTGATGGTAATTCTTTGTAGCAAAGTAAAAAGTTCCCAATTTTCTCCTAAAAAAATGCCAAAACCCACGACAACGAACAGGCCGCCAATATATCCTAAAATCCACACCATCCTTGAGGAGAAGTGGTGTGTTGTTTGCGACGGGGTTTGCTCTGCGGATGCAAGTTTATCGATATGTTTTTTCTTATTTGACGGGGTAGTCATCTTATTGCTCCGTGATCCAGCCTATGAAATGGAGTCCACGTTCCTGGTGGTCTCCAATTTTTAATTTTACAGGTTTATTCCCTCTTCTTAGAATGAGGTCTTGGGGAAAGGAAGTAAGTGCCCCAAAGAACATTCTAAAAGCTCCACTGGATAACTTAAATTTGTAGCCATCAGGCGACATTTTTTCTTTTGATAGCTTTATGTGCTGCAGTTCTTGAGCAAAATAAAACCTTTTGTTTTCGTAATTCACGCTTTTTAGGGTGTTGGGATCAAAATCGAGTTTTGTGAGCCGCTTCTCATTGATATCATAGACATGCAATGTAAGTCGAGTTGCGTATCCTGGATCCATTTTTTCCTTCGCAAAAACCAACCGGTTTTCAATGATGCGGGGGAATAATTTAATGCGGTTTTCTGAATCATCATATGCATAGGCTGTGAACAGCAAGTTATACTTTGGGTCTGGAATGTTTTTGGTTTGAATGATCGATGTTGCAATGAAAAATCCAATCAGCAAAACTGGTGCCAACACGGCTATCGTTAGGATGGTGTTCTCTTTTTTCATGATTTAAGCTCCCAGAATTCTCTCATAATTGTATCAGGACATGGCAAATAAAACTTAAATCTTGAATCGGTCATCTCCCTCTAAACATTAAATCTAAAATGGAATATGTCGCCGTCGTGTACCACGTAGTCGCGGCCTTCTTGGCGTAGTTTGCCGGCGGCTTTGGCGCCCTGTTCGCCTTTGCACTCTATGTAATCCGCATATGCTATTGTTTCGGCGCAGATGAACCCGCGTTGAAAGTCCGTGTGTATGACTCCGGCGGCTTCGGGGGCTGTGGCTTTTTTATGTACGGTCCAGGCGCGGGCTTCTTTGGGGCCTACGGTAAAAAATGTCAGCAGATCTAGTAAAGTATAGCCCTTGCGGATTATCTGTGACAGGCCGGTTTCTTCTAGCCCCAATGATTGCAGAAATTCCAGTTTCTCGGTGTCACTTTCTAGCTGTGCCACTTCTGCTTCTATGGCTGCGGATATTACCGCGATTTCACTGCCTTCAGCGGCTGCAAATGCTGCAACTTGTTGTGTGTATTCATTACCGGTCGCTGCTTCTTCTTCGCTGACGTTGCATACGTACAGCTCTGGTTTGCTGGTTAGTAGTTGTAGTTGCTGGAAGGTTATTTTATCTTCATCAGCAACCTCAAGCATCCGAGCAGGGTTTCCTTCGCGTAGTAATTCCAGGGCTTGTTCGGTTAACCGAATTTCATCCATTAATTCGGAATCTTTGCTACCTTTGGCCTTTTTCTGCAGATTGGGTAGGCGTTTTTCTATACTCTCGAGGTCTGCCAACATTAATTCGGTGTTTACCACCTCTGCATCTCGGATGGGGTTGATATCACCAGAGACGTGGGTGATATCTTCATCATGGAAGCAACGTAATACGTGAACGATGGCGTCAACTTCGCGGATGTTGCCCAGGAATTGATTGCCTAAGCCCTCCCCCTTACTAGCGCCTTTAACGAGTCCAGCAATATCTACAAATTCAAGCTGGGTGGGAATGACTTTAGCTGAGTTTGCAAGTGACGAAATCACATCCAGGCGGCTATCTGGTACGCCCACCCGTCCAACGTTAGGTTCGATGGTGCAAAAGGGGTAGTTAGCTGATTCTGCCGCGGCGGTAGCAGTCAGCGCATTGAATAACGTAGATTTTCCGACATTGGGTAGCCCAACTATGCCGCACTTAAATCCCATCTTTAGGCTCCACCAATTTGTTTCATAAAAGATTCTGCTTCGCCCGCGATTAAATCTGGAAAAGCAGAGACAATGTCTTGTAACAGGAAGGGCACTTCTTTTTCTTCATCCTTGGAAAAGTTATTCAACACGTAGGCGCTGACTAGGTCACGGTGCCCGGGGTGCCCTACACCTATGCGTAGCCGCCAGTAATTTTTGCCAATTTGCGAATCAATGCTTTTAAGGCCATTGTGTCCGCCGTGGCCACCCCCTTGTTTCAATTTTATTTGGCCAAACGCCAGATCAATGTCGTCATGAATCACAATAACGTCCTCTACGGGGATTTTGTGAAAGCGCATGAACACGCCCACTGCTTGGCCAGATAAATTCATATATGTCAGGGGTTTGACAATAAGCACTTTGTGGCTATCAAGCTTGCCTTCAGCCACAAATGCTTTATCTCGCAATCGGAAATCACTAAATCCATAGTTTTCGCATATCAAATCTACGGCGCGAAAACCAATGTTGTGGCGGTTCATGGAATACTGTTTTCCTGGATTACCCAGCCCTACCACTAATTTCATTGGAGGCCTCTGCCAAAGGACTCTTTTGGCCCATTTCGTCGCAAAACCTTGTCTGCACTCCTCAAATACATCAAGTATTCTGCGGTGCTCGACTGCTGTTTTCCTAGAACTGGTCTCAAAATAGCCAATTTTGCAGCACCCTCCATTGGCCGCTACCACCTGTGAGTTATGCTTCGCCCTCGGTTGGCGTTTCCTCTTCAGTCTCAGCTTCTGCCTCCCCTGCTTCAGCTTCTGCAGCAGCTGCTTCAGCCTCAGCTTTGACACTTGAAGGTGCAACAACTGTGGCGATAGTTTGGTCACGTTCTGGATGCGCAGGTTTAGCACCTGTCGGTAGCTTTAGGTCATCCAAGTGCACGGTATCGTGGATTTCCAGGCCGTCCAGATCGATTTCAATTGTCTCTGGAATGTGATCAGCTGGGCATGACAGCTCCAATTTATGCATGACCAAGTTTAATACTCCACCACGTTTTAATCCTGGTGATTGTTCTTCGTTAATGATGCGTAATGGTACTGCCACGTTTATTAGGCTATCTTTGCTTACACGCATGAAGTCGATGTGTATGGGGGTGCCTTTCACGGGGTCACGTTGCAATGCGCGAGGAAGTGCTCTTTCAACTTTTCCATCGAGTTTAACGTCAAATAGTTTGGCCAAAAAGCCAGACTTTTTGAGTTCTTGCGTCAGGGACTTTGCGTCAACATTGATCGCAACAGGATCTTGCTGGTTTCCGTATATTATTCCGGGGACACGGTTTGCTCTGCGTGCTGCGCGTGCCGCACCCTTGCCAAGACCGAGACGACGCTCGGCGGCAATAGTGGTAATATTTGTCATATAATCATCTCCGTTACTCTGCGTTCACCACTTGTACCACATGTGGGGATCAATAAACAAGGGCAGACTGGCCTAGTTTTCGGTTTGGGGTTTGGGGTAGAGAGTCTTTTTTACCCTAGCTTTATTGGATGGTACTGAGGAAACCCGTTTTTTGCGGGCTGATGCCTCAGGTTTGGGTGTGCGGGAAAGCCTTTTGCCCTTCAGCAAATCGGTAATCTCTTTACCACTTAGGGTTTCGTACTCGAGAAGGCCACCACCTAATTTGTGCAGATCTTTATTGTGCTTGGATAAAAGTTTTTCAGCTCTTTTATAGGCATCATTGACGATTTTGCGAACTTCTTTATCCACCAATTCAGCAGTGGCCTCAGAAATATTTTTATGTTGGGTTATTGAGTGTCCCAAGAATATCTCCTGGCTGGGTTCACCGTAGGTTAGTGGGCCAAGTTTGTCGCTCATGCCCCATTCGGTAACCATTTTTCTGGCAATATTGGTGGCATATTGGATATCAGAAGAGGCACCTGTGGTAATCTTATCCGGTCCAAAAATCATTTCCTCGGCAATGCGGCCGCCCATGGCTACCGCAAGGTCAGCTTCTATCTTGTTGCGGGGCATGGAGAGTCGATCGTTTTCGGGCAATCTGACCACCATTCCCAAAGCGCGTCCGCGCGGGATAATTGTGGCCTTATGGATAGGATCAGAGTCAGGAGTATAAAATGCTACAATGGCATGTCCTGCTTCGTGATATGCAGTCAGCTTTTTTTCTTCATCCGTCATTACTAGAGATTTGCGTTCTGATCCCATCATGACTTTGTCTTTGGCTTCTTCGAACTCTGACATGCTGACTACGCGTTTATTGCGGCGTGCGGCCATCAGTGCTGCTTCGTTAATCATGTTTTCGAGATCTGCGCCTGAAAATCCTGGAGTACCACGGGCTAGGACTTTTTTGTCAACATTTTTGGCTAGAGGTACTTTACGCATGTGGACTGCCAGAATTTGCTCACGTCCAGCGACGTCTGGCATGGGTACCACAACTTGCCTATCGAAACGGCCGGGACGCAGTAATGCTGGATCCAGAACATCGGGGCGGTTGGTGGCGGCAATCAGTATGACACCGTCATTGGCTTCAAAACCATCCATTTCCACCAATAATTGGTTCAGGGTTTGTTCACGCTCGTCATTTCCGCCACCAAGGCCTGCTCCGCGGTGACGGCCAACTGCATCAATTTCATCTATGAAAATAATGCACGGGGCATTTTTTTTCGCCTGTTCGAACATATCACGTACACGGCTTGCACCTACACCTACGAACATTTCCACGAAGTCCGAACCAGAAATGGTGAAGAATGGTACTCCGGCTTCTCCGGCGATTGCGCGGGCTAGCAAAGTTTTACCAGTTCCTGGTGCTCCAACAAGCAGTACTCCCTTAGGTAGTTTTCCCCCTAGGCGTTGGAACTTTTGCGGATCTTGTAGGAATTCCACGATTTCTTCGACATCTTGCCTGGCTTCATCTACTCCAGCAACGTCGTCAAACGTTATCCGGATTGATTTTTCTGTGAGCATCCGTGCTTTTGATTTGCCAAACCCGAGGGCACGACCACTTCCAGATTGCATCTGTCGTAGGAAGAATATCCATACTCCGATCAACAGCAGCATTGGGAGCCATGATAATAAAACCTGAAAGAAGGACTTAGATTCATCATCCGAGGGGCCTGCAGATACTCGTATACCTTGATCGCTGAGTTGTTGAGCAAGATTGATGTCTCTGGGCGCATAGGTTGTGAAATACTGACCATTCGAAAGACGTCCGGTGATTGTACTGCCGTGCATTTCTACGTCGGTGACCGTTTTTTGTTTGGAGGCAGTCCAAAATTCTGAAAACTCTATTTCCTCGCGACTAATGCGTTCTTGTGGAGCTTGGAACATGTTAAAGAGCATAAAAACAAACAGGCAAACTATGATCCACAACGCGATATTACGACTGAAATTATTCACAGAATTTAATCTCCATATGTTTGTGGTACGAACGCGTTCCTACCATATATAAATACGCTATTTGTATTAAGCAATCCTGAATGTTGGTGCGTGCAACATTCTTTTCGGAGTAAAACAACACTCATGTACCGCTAAAATACTAGGTTTTTCATAAAAATGCAAGTGTGGAACTGCCAATACGTGATCATTTTTCCACAGCGCCGGCAATGTAGGATAAAACTGATCTGGTAAATTAAGTTTGGATTCTAGCAACGCCCCGGTTTTCAATTGTTTCCACCCTTCGCCACCCAGCTTTTTCAAAACCAAGCCAGGGGCACCTTCTGCCACAATTGTAAATCGGTTGTCCCAAAGGGCATTCAGGGATTTGTTTGATTGGATCTCGTCTTTAATATTGCTAGTTTCTCGCATAAATAAAATTTGGCCTTGCCACGGCATTATGTAGCACCCCCAACATGTAAGGGCATGAAAATCGGTGTTATGTTGTAAGGTGCCTAATAATCGTTCTAAGTATTGACTCCGCGGGGGGTAGACTTTGCCACCGGTTGTCATGAGTGCGGCAGATAAAATGCGCAAAGCGACATCTTCGGGGGCATCCTTAAGGATTGCATGGTTTAAGAAACCATAACCTTCTGGGTACATAGCAAAGGCTTCGTCTAATATACCATTGGTAATTTTTTCGAGTGCTGCTCTACTTTTACCAAGTTTTTTGGCAGTCTGTAACAATCGTTGAGTGGTTAATCCCTCGGATTCTAGTTCTGAAAGAATGCGACGTAGCCGGGGGCGCGTGTGGGTCGGGTCAACATTGGAGGGATCCTCGATCCATTCCTGTCCATATGTTTGTAGAGTTGCTTGTATTCGGTCTCGCGCAAAATTGAGCAGTGGCCTTAAAATACATACCTGGGGAGTGTTTACAACGGCTGACATACCAGCAAGTCCGTCCAGGCCACTGCCCCTACACAGCCGGAATAATAAGGTTTCCACTTGGTCGTTGGCGTTGTGTGCTACGCACAAGTGCGCTATTTGGTGCTGTGCGCACCAATCTCCCATTAATTTGTAGCGAGCATCTCTAGCGGCTGCCTGTATTCCATTGAGAGGTTTGGTGCCTGTCCAAGGTAAGATGTGATGTTCTATATTTTTTTGCTTAAGCCAAGTACCTACTTGCAGTGCTTCCGCAGATGATTCTGTGCGAAGTTGGTGATCCACAGTCAGGGCAATGACTTTGCCATTATGTTGTTGCACCCAGTCATTTAACAATAAAGTTAGGCACAAACTGTCGCAGCCGCCCGATACCGCGACTGCTACTGTGGGCGAGGGGGTGAAGTTCTCCAAAGCCGTAATGGCTTGATGAAACTCTTGTTGGCTTATCAAGCTCACTTGGATGAATTGATATCACGACGCAGCCTGTCAGCCTGCTCGCGTAAATTAGGGGCTGTTACTGGAAAATCTTTTTTCAGCTGGGCCAAAGTTATAATTGCTTCTTGTTTTTTGCCCAACGTGTGCAGGGAGGTAGCCAGTTTCAATAATATTTCTGGTGCCTTCAAAGCAGCTTGGCGATCTGCACCTTTATCTTTGAAGCGTTGAAAAGATCTGTATGCTTCTGCAAACTCAACGGCTGCTCGTTCATAGTCATCGCGCATAAAATAGGTCTCTGCCAACCAATAGCGCGCATTTACTAGCAATGGACTATCTGGATGGAAGCTCACAAAGTCGCGCAAAGTACTCTCAGCTCCAACAAAATCTCGGTCATTGAGTTGTCCTCTGGCTTTGGCGTACTGCTCTTGAGCTGTGCCGTTGGACAGCGCTCCAGGCGCCATCGTAGCAGGGGCAGAAGGATTACTTGGGGCCTGTACAATTTCAGCATCGGGGTTAGCGCTGACTAGCTGCTTTTGCAGTTGCTCCACAGTGTGCCGGAGCTCGTCCATTTGGCCGGTAATTTGCTGTAGCTGCGACTGTAGCTGATCATGCTGGATTTGTAGATTGGCAAGCATTCGCTGCTGTGACTGATTCAGGTTTTCTGATGCTCCATGCGCTAAAGTAGAAAATCCTAAAAATAAAGTAAGAACGGCGGTATATTTGGACATTATCATCTCATTGTTCGTCAAAGTTAAGTTTCCACTGTGCTGTGAACTTATTACATATTTGGCCTTTCTGTCAAGAGCAGGCTTCAAGCGGCAGCGGCTTTTTTGTAAATCCTGTGATAACGGGGGCCCAAGTTCACCATAATTTCGCGAGATGTGGAGCGATCAGCGTTGCTGGCGACCATGTCAGCGGTGATGTGTGTGCCGATAATTTCGGTCCAGCTTCCTGGGCACAGGGATTTTTCGGGTACAGCGCTGGCATCAACCGTCAGCAAGTCCATGGAAACGCCACCGATAATTGGGGCTCGAACATTGCCGATATATACTGCGCCGTGTTTATCAAGGGTGCGGGGTAGGCCGTCAGTGTAACCGACCGATAGGGTTGCAATACGCAGGGGGTGATCTACTTGGTAGGTTGCTTCATAGCCTACTGTTTCTCCAGCCTCAACATTGCGGATCTGGAGGATCTTAGCGTACACACGTGCTGCCGGTTTTAGCGATTTTTCAATTGCCGAACATGCGCCTATTCCATACAGTCCGCGGCCGGGCCTTGTGAGGTCAAAATGGTATTCCGGCCCCAATAATATGCCGTGTGAGTTCGCCAAGCTTGCTGGGGCAGGGGGAAGCAACTGCAGGGTTTGCTTCAATACCTGTAGTTGCTGCTGATTTTTTGGGTGGTCTGGTTGATCGCTACAGGCCAGGTGGCTCATGATCAATTGCACATCTACCCCTTGCAGACGTTCAGGCTCTTGAGCAAGTTGCTTTACTTCGCACTGAGGCAGTCCTGCTCGCCACATGCCGCTGTCTATGTGAATGGCGGCTGGTAGTGATTTTTCCAATGTTTTGGCCCAGTTCTGCCACAGGATGATTTGCTCTAGATCATTTAATACCGGGGTGATGTTGTAAGTAGAAAAGTTTGATTCTGACCCAGCGAGCAAACCATTGAGCATGAAAATTTGGGCCTCATTGGGCAAGACTTTGCGTAGCTCCAGAGCTTCGTCCAGAGTGGCAACAAAGAAGGTTTTACAGCCCGCAGCGGCTAAAGTTGGGGCTATTTGTACGGCCCCCAATCCGTAGGCGTCGGCTTTGACTACAGCGGCACATGCAGCACCAGGTGCTCGTTGTTGTAAGAACCTATAGTTATGTACCACTGCGTCCAAATCAATTTCCATGACCGAGCTTACCCGCGATGGTAAGGAAGCCAAGTGGTCATAGTTTGCTGTCAAAGTATTCTGTTCAAGGGGTAACATTATTTCATCGCTTAATTTGTTGTTAAATCACTAAACTTGGTGAACGCGCCCTCGAAGTATAGTTTTACGCTACCAACCGGCCCATGCCGTTGTTTCGCAAAAATTATTTCAGATAGGTTATGTATCTTAGACATTTTTTCTTGCCATTCAACGTGTTTTTCTGTTCCCTCCGGAGGTTCGCGCCGAGTTTCGTAATATGCCTCACGGAAAATAAACATTACCACATCGGCATCCTGTTCAATAGAACCAGATTCGCGCAAGTCAGCTAGCTGTGGACGCTTATCATCGCGTTGTTCTACTGCACGGGATAGCTGTGAGGCTGCCAAAATGGGGACGTTTAATTCTTTGGCCAGAGCTTTGAGGTTACGGGTAATCTCCGAAATTTCTTGCACTCGGCCATCTGATTGCCGGCGGCTAGGCGGTGGTTGCAATAGTTGCAAATAGTCTATCACAATTAGGCCGAGTCCTCCTTGGCGCTTTAGGCGGCGCGCGCGAGTCCTAAGCGCTGTAACTGTTAGGGCAGGGGTGTCGTCTATAAACAGCGGTAAGTCGCTTAGTTGCCTGCTGACCTCTACAAATTTGGGAAAATCTGAGCTTTTAATTTCACCGCGGCGAATTTTATCTGAAGAAATTTTGGTTTCTTGAGCAAGCAGTCTGGTGGCAAGTTGTTCAGCTGACATTTCCAGAGAAAAGTAGGCAACGTATGCGCCATCTTTGCCGTTTAAAGCGGCTTTGGCAGCGTTAAAGGCGATATTGGTGGCAAGTGCCGTTTTACCCATTGAAGGACGTCCGGCAAGTATTAGGAGGTCAGAATTATGCAGTCCACCAAGCCATTTATCTATATCGCGCAAGCCTGTGGTTACGCCTACTATGTGGCTGTCTCGATTGTGGGCGGCTTCTGCTAACTGTATTGCTTCAGCTAGTGCATTGTTAAAATCGATAAAGCCTCGATCTGCCTGGCCGGTGGTTGCTAGGTCAAACAATTTTTGTTCAGCCCGCTCAATTTGTTGGATTGCTTGGTTGTCCAAATCAAAAGCATGGGCATCATTGACTACGTCTTCGCCGACGGCAATTAATTGTCTACGAAGATAAAGATCTTTGATGGTTTGGGCATAATTTTTAACATTGATAATGCTGACTACCGAGGCTACCAACCGTACTAGGTAATCACTGCCGCCGACGTCAGCCAAAGATTGATCTTTGGCGAAATAGTCCTTTAGGGTGATGGGATCAGCAATTTGTCCGCGATCAATAATACGACCAATTGCTTCGAAAATACGCCCGTGGGTTTTATCTGCAAATTGATCAAAACTTAAAATATCTGAAATTTGTTCATATGAAGCATTATTGTGCAGTATGGCTCCGAGTAGCGCCTGTTCGGCCTCATAGTTGTAAGGCGGAGTGCGTACTTCCGGACTACTTGTAGAGTCCTGGGCTGGTATCAGGGTATTGGGTTTTTCAACTAAGAGTGCTTCAACGGACATAAATTACGGGCCTAAGATGTTTTAAGAGTCCTTTTGCAGAGCTCTCTACCAAGTGTAAGTTCAACCAATATACTAAATTTTCTCGGCACTGTGGTCAAGTAAATGAAAAAAGAGGGCAGCAGCATTTGTTGGTGCTGCAACCCTCAATTAAAAGCGGACCCTCTAAAGGTCTTTAGTTTTAGCCTTCAATTTCTATTTCTGTATCGGTCGTCCCCGCATCGGAGGTTGCGTCTTCAGAAATCATCGCATCGGAGGATTCTCCGACTTCGTCAGAAGTTTCGTCTAATAAGGTTGTAGAATCGTCTGCAGACTCATCTGCAGACTCATCTGCAGACTCATCTGCATCACCCTGATCCTCGGATTCAGTAGCAGAGGACTCTGACTGAGAAGTAGTTTGCTCTTCTGTTGGTTCGTCACTTTTTTTGCTCTCTCCACAGCTGCAAACCGTTACAGCAAGGGCCAAAGCAAAAGCCGAAGTTAAAGTTTTAGATTTCATCATTCCGTCTCCTATTTATGATAAAACGTCAAAAATACATTATATATCAAAGTTTTCTATCAAACAACCCAGTTTACACTGCTCATGCAGTCTTTATAAGGGACCTGATAACGTAGTGCAAGATCCCCTGGTTACGGTAATACTCAACCTCGTCCACAGTGTCAAGGCGGCAGAGCAGCGGTATGGTTTCTTGTGAATCATCGCGCCTGGTAATGGTACATTGTAGCTCCATATTAGGCGATATATCGCCCTCCAGGCCTGTGATATCAAAAATTTCATCGCCATCTAGCAACAATGATAAACGATTAGTGTTATTCACAAAAGTGACTGGTAATACTCCCATACCGATGAGATTGGATCGGTGAATGCGTTCAAAACTTTCGGCGAGGACGGCTCTGACTCCCAATAGCCGGGTGCCTTTGGCTGCCCAATCGCGAGAAGATCCGGTGCCATATTCTTTACCAGCGACGATCACCAGTGGAGTGTTGCTTGCTTGGTATTGCATAGCGGCATCGTATATGGGCATAACATCACCGGAAGGCATATGCCGGGTTACTCCGCCATGGGTACCAGGGACTAATTCATTGCGTAAACGAATATTGGCAAAAGTGCCACGCATCATTACGTCGTGATTACCGCGGCGCGAACCGTAGGAATTAAAGTCTTCCTGTTGGACCCCCTGCGTCACTAGGTATTGTCCGGCTGGAGTGTCAACAGGAATGGTCCCGGCTGGAGAAATGTGATCCGTGGTAATGCTGTCACCGAGAATCGCGAGGGGTCTGGCGCCTTTAATGTCTTTGATTGGGGCGGGGTCTTTGTCCATGTTATCAAAAAATGGTGGGTATTTTACATATGTGCTCTGGTCTTTCCAGTTGTAGTTTACACTTTTGGAGTTTGCGAGGCCCCTCCAGTGTTCATCACCAGTGAATACATCGGCATATCTAGTGGTAAACATTTTGGGCGAGAGGCTCTGTCGCACGGTTGCTTCAATTTCGTCATTAGTGGGCCATATTTCACGCATGTATACAGGATTCCCTTGTGGGTCAGTGCCAACTGGATCTTTGTAAAGATCTAATTTCATCGAACCCGCAATGGCGTAAACTACGGCTAGGGGCGGGGAGGCAAGATAGTTGAGCTTAACTTGTGGGTGAATGCGGCCTTCAAAATTTCGATTGCCGGAAAGCACAGCTGCGACTGCTAAGTCGTTAGCATCGATAGCAGTGCTGATGGGTTGTGGCAGGGGACCTGAATTGCCAATACAGGTGGTGCATCCATAACCTACCAGATAAAAGCCGAGTTGTTCTAAATCTTTTTGGACGCCAGCTTTTTCCAGATAATCCGTGACCACCTGTGAACCTGGGGCCAAAGATGTTTTGACCCAAGGTTTCGTCATGAGTCCACGCGCCAAAGCCTTGCGAGCCACTAATCCAGCTCCAATCATGACTGAAGGATTGGAAGTATTGGTACAGCTAGTAATCGCTGCAATGACAACATCGCCGTGATCTAGCTCAAAACTTTCACCATTGTATTGCACATTTGCTGGATTGGGTCGGTCCGCTCCTTCGTGCTTTAGTGACTCGGTGCACGATTCGACCATTTGCGAAACCTTAATAGTGTCCTGTGGTCGTTTGGGGCCTGCAAGGCTTGGATAAATGGTGCTGAGGTCTAGTGCCAGAGTATCTGTGAAGGCGGGGTCTGGGCTGTCCTTGCTTCTCCACAGGCCCTGTGCCTTGGCATAGGCTTCTACTAACTGTACTTGTGCTTCATCCCGACCGGTAAACCGCAAATATTTCAGGGTTTCGTTATCCGTGGGGAAGAATCCGCAAGTTGCCCCGTATTCGGGAGCCATATTGGAGATGGTTGCGCGGTCCGCAATGCTCATATTATCAATGCCAGGGCCATAAAATTCTACAAATTTTCCAACGACACCCCTGTCACGCAGCATTTGGGTTACTCTTAACACGAGGTCGGTGGCCGTGGTGCCTTCTTTTAGAGTTCCGGATATTTTGAAGCCGACTACCTCGGGGATCAGCATTGAAATTGGCTGCCCTAACATTGCGGCTTCTGCTTCGATTCCACCGACACCCCAGCCCAAGATGGATAGACCGTTAATCATGGTGGTGTGGCTATCAGTGCCTACAAGCGTATCTGGATAAGCATAAGTTTCGCCGTCGATTTCCTTAGTCCAGACTACCTTGCCCAGATATTCAAGATTCACCTGATGACATATGCCAGTTCCGGGGGGCACAACTCGGAAATTGTTCAAAGACTGCTGACCCCAACGCAAAAAAGCGTAGCGCTCACGGTTGCGCTCAAACTCCTTGGTAACGTTATCTTTGAATGCATGCTTGCTTGCAAAGCTGTCAACCATCACCGAATGGTCAATAACCAGATCGACTGGTGATAGGGGGTTGATCAGATTAGGATCCTCATTCAAATTGATAATGGCCTCGCGCATGGCGGCCAAATCCACCACGGCTGGAACCCCGGTAAAATCTTGCATAAGGACGCGCGCTGGTCGATACGCAATTTCGTGAGTGCTACGACGTTCTTTGAGCCAATCGACGGTGGCTTGCAGGTCATCCACAGTCACAGTGCGCCCATCTTCATGGCGCAAGAGATTTTCTAGCAGAATCTTTAGGGAAAATGGTAGTCGCGAAATATCGCCAAGTTGTTGTGACGCTTCTTCAATGCTGTGATAGGTATACTGCTTGTCACCGACTTCTAAGGTGCGTTTGGTATTTAAACGCTTTGTTTTCGTCATGCGCTCGTCCCTATATTATTATTGTAATTCGTACAATAGCAGCACTTACAACCATGTCAAGCGGGACGCTAGGTAGGTTATGAACCGGATTGTTGTTGACATTGTTTCTACGAAAACCTATCTCTGAGAATACTCAAAAGTAAAAGGTGTCTATGCTTAAACATTTGTCCTCAAGTTTATCAAAAAGGTTATGGCGCCTAAGACGCTCACCGCTTATCAAATGCCGGTTGGGTGCGTTATGGTATTTAAACCCGCGTGACTACATCGATAACAGGTTACTTGCGCGAGTACCATTTGAGAGCAAGCAGATCGATTTTTGTCGGCATCTTATCCAGCAATATGACTTAAATGTTTTTTTGGATATTGGCGCCAACTTTGGACTTTATTCAGTGCTTATGGGGGTGGATTCCGGGATTGACATAATTCACGCGTTTGAACCAATTAGGCTTAATGTTGAGAGAGCTAAAACCAACATAGCACTAAACCATTTATCAGACGTTGTGACCGTTCATCCAGTTGCGTTGGGGCAACAAAAAGATAAAGTAACTATTCAAATAGATCCGAGCTCTACTGGTGTATCTAGAATTAGTCGTGCGGGGGATCACCATAGTCGAGAGTTTACTGAGGCAGAACAAATTGAAGTTTGTGTATTTGACGATTTTTTGCCGTTAAGTGGGGAAAAAGTGCTGG
>SDBS01003945.1_pt1 | contig 14550 bp, 14 predicted proteins | sample 2277091 | NCBI WGS metagenome assembly SDBS01 (sample SAMN10404972, study PRJNA504765) | marine sediment metagenome | isolation source: marine sediment core GS10_PC15, 163 cmbsf | place: Arctic Ocean: Southern Knipovich Ridge | collected 2010
AGATATATTTGAAAGTTCTCCATGAGTATGGGGAAACAAACCAGTGAGCATGCTACGTCTTGCAGGAGCGCATAAAGGACAACATGTATAAGCCCGAGTAAATTCTATACCTTCTTGAGCAAGCTTGTCAAAATGAGGTTTGATAATTTTAGGGCCACCTACCATTTCACCGTGACCATAGAATGCTTGATGATCATTTAATAAAAAGACAATGTTTGGCTTTTGAGTCATAGACTTATTAATTAATTTTCAAAAATAAAATCTAGCGTTCTTTCATAAGCTTCTCGAAATTGTGTCCCATTTTATTTTCGATTTTAATTCTTGCATAAGGGAGTAATGGGTGGTCTCTAAAGGCGAGTTGTCTTGCCCATTGCATACCAAATTGCCACACATCTTTACATAAGGCTTTAGCTATTTCTGGCTCATCTTCTATTAAATTATTTTGTTCCTTAGGGTCGTTGATCATATCATATAACTCATCCATTCCCCCTTTTTCTCCTCTATTATCAATATACTTCCACTGTGGAGTTCTACAACCAGCTCTAATTTGAAATGCTCCGAAAAAAATCATATCATGAATGGCATCTGCCTTAGAATTTTTATCATTAATAGCAGGATATAGTGAAAGACACTCCATATCCTTATGAATTTTAATTCCTGCTGTTTCCAAGATAAAACCAGAAATATCGGGCGTTGTTAAGAGAGTGTCCATTTTTCTTCCCTTATCGAATCCAGGTCCCTTAACAATAAAAGGGATTTTTGCTAATTCATCGTAAATTACAACGCCATATTTCCTTATTCTTCCATGCTCTCCATAAGGTTCCCCGTGATCGCTTATTATGATAAAAACCGTATCATCAGTTAAGCCTAATTCATCAATTTTCTGGACTACTTTTCTAACTTCCATATCAACCTCATAATTCGTAGCGTGGACATGAGCTAATAAATTCTTCAATACTCCTTCTGGAAGCAAGGATTTTTCTGAAGGAGGCATGGGGCTAATTCCTTCATATTTATCCATTAAATGCTCGAAAGGCTTTAGATATTGATCTGGGGCTAACCATGGCTCATGGGGTTCAAAATGGTCAATCCAGAGGAAAAAAGGTGAATGTTCTTTTTCAATTGTATCTAACCAATCTAAAACCCAATTAGTCACTAATTTTGCACGTCTTACTCCTCTAGTATTTTGTAAACAAATTTCGTTTGCGAGTGTAGTTTTAAGAATGAATTGCTCTGCTGCAAGGGGAAGTTCTCCTACGTTTCTATTAGCAGTTAAGTGCTCCCCGCCCCAAATAAAGTCGCTAACGTCTATAGAAGAGGGATCAGCTCCAGGAACAGGAGGAAGAACTTTCCCAAAATTAGAATGTTTAAAAGTTTCAAATCCAATATGACAATTGAAAATTTCTGCAGTCATAGGAGAATCACCAAATAATGCTGTTTTATAACCCTTCCGTTTAAGAAGTTTGGTAATATGAAGGTCATAGGGGCCCATAGGTTTCCAAGACCTACTCGTATGAGTGTAAATCCCTGCCAATAATGCAGTTCTTGTGGGGATAGTAATGGGATACTCACTATACGCATTTTGAAAGTTAATTCCATGCTCAGCTAATTGATCAATATTAGGAGTTTTGGCAACTTCACATCCATTACATCCTAAATGATCTGGTCGAAGGGAATCTAGCATAAAAACTACAATATTAGGCCTTTTTTTTTCCATTCAAATCATCTGTTTTTATTTGATCCATTTTTATTAAACTAATATTATATCTTTATAATGAAATATATCTTAAGAAAGTTGAAATTATATATATCAAACACGAGATAGTAACTTTTTAAAAGAAGTGATTACATGAGAAATTTAAAAGAAGAAGAGCTAATCAAAGCTACTAGCACTTTTTCAATTGAACTCTATTCCCAACTGAGAGAGACGGAAAAAAATCTATTTTTTTCACCTTTTAGTATTTTTACCGCACTTGCTATGGTCTACGCTGGGGCTCGAGGCTCTACTGCTAATCAGATGGAACAAACCCTCCACATTCCCTTAGAGCAACATCAATTCCACATGGCTCTCAAAAATTTATTACGTATATTGCGTAATGACGAAAGCTTTAAAGATACTGTACTGAGTATAGCAAATTTATTGTGTGTTAAAGAGGGTTATGATCTTCTCGAAAAATTTTTATGGACCATTGAAGATAATTATAATGCGCCGATATGGAAATTAGACTTTTCATTAGGGGTAGAATCATGTGCTAAAATCAATGCTTGGGTGTCTGAACAAACTCGAGGAAAAATTAAAAACATTATAGATTCGATTGATACAGAGATGAGGATTATTCTGATTAATGCAATTTATTTTAAAGGGATGTGGGAAAATACTTTCGATAAACAATATACAAAGGATGAACACTTCACACTAATCTCTGATGAAAAACTATTAGTTCCAATGATGCATCAAACAAAAAACTTTAGCTATTTAGAGGATGAACAGTTCCAGATTCTTGAGATGCCATATAAAGCAAATCTCATCTTCGGAAAACGTGAGCAAATTTCTATGGTTATTTTTCTTCCAAAGCAGTCCAATAGCTTATCAGAACTAGAACCTCTCCTTACTATTCAAAAAATCGAAGATTACTTTTCGCGTTTACGTGAACAATATGCTCAGAAGGTCAAGGTTTTTTTTCCTCGATTTACTATTAATATGAAATACAAACTTAGAAAATATCTCTTAGATTTAGGAATTACTGAAGCTTTCACCAAAAATGCAGATTTTTCAGGAATCTCTAAGGAGCCGATTATATTTATTTCTGATATTATACACAAAACCTTCGTCGAAGTGAACGAAAGAGGTACCGAAGCCGCAGCAGTAACAGCAATGCGCGTAGTGGGGGCATCTATTGGTCCGAGAAAAGAGCCTCCAATATTTCGAGCAGATCATCCTTTTTTGTTTATAATTCAAGATTTACAAACAAAAACAATCCTCTTTATCGGAAAACTAATGAATCCTAAAGAATAAATATGAATATTCCTCCCATCCAGGGTTTTAGATAGAAAAAATTAGGATATATAAAAATTCAAAACTTTTTCAATTCAAACATATAATTTCTTAATTGTTGATACAAATCCTTCGCGATATCTGGCTCTTGACCTGCTAAATTATTTAATTGGTATGGATCTTTATTTCGATTGTATAATTCATCAGTCTTAGGGACTTCAGGGATGGCTCCGGGGACACATGTCCAAATATTTGGATTTTCCCACATGTTTATACCATACATCGATATAAGTTTATGAACTTCAGGCTCTTTTTGTTCAATCCAATGAATGTAAGACCAATCTTCAGTCTGAATGCTCCAAGAAAAGTTATAATACCCCGCAATAGCAAAATCCTTTATTTTATCTGTTTCACCAAGGAGCAATGGAATAAGATTCTTTCCTTGCATTTGCTTTTTCAACCTTGTTACATTTAGAAAGTCCAATATTGTTGGCGCAATGTCAACGGTTTCTACAAATGTTGTGCATTTTTGAGGTTTTGCTTCAGGATGATAAATAATGAGTGGAATATGAGCCAATTCTTCATATGGCCATGGTCTACATTTTGTAATAATTCCATGCCCGTGTTCCTTATTACCAAGTGGTTCTCCATGATCACTTAGAAAAATTATTAAAGAATCGTCAAACATTTCGAGCTCCTTTAATTTGTCCAAGAATTTTCCAAGCCATTTATCAACCATGGTTATTTTCTCAGCATAAAGCATCCGAATGTGATGATTTTCTTCCTCAGTGAGATAATCATCTACATACGTAGATATAGGAGAGATTATATCTTTACCCTCATAATTTTCATCATAAGGGCATTTCATATCAGGATTATAGACTGAAGGAGGATCCCAAGGCTCATGTGGATCAAAACTATCCAACCAGAAGAATATATTTTCTTTTTTTCGGAATTTTTCTAAATAATTCATGGCAGCTTTACAAACTTGAGCAACAGCATGATCTTCATCACTTTTCCAATTCTGAGATTCACGAAGATGAGAATCCAATGCTCTCTGAGCAAGACGACTATTAGGATCTTCTCTCATTTTCTTTCGCTGTCTTTTTTCATATAGTGGTTTATGAAATTTCTCGATATCGAGAGTTAATGGAACTTTGCTATAGAAAGGATCAAATTCCCCTCCACGAATATATTGAACAAAATCAAATCCACGCTCATATCCAAATTTTGGCATATGCATTGGATGTGTGTCAGTAACTAAAACACTTCGAATTCCTTCCCAATATAAAATCTCCGAAAGAATTATATCTTTGGAGCTTAGGGGCTCCCACCCACTAAAAGGTAATGTATAACGCCCGGTAAATAATGCTCTCCTGACAGGAATAGTGGGAAGCCCTTCGGCATATGCATTCTCAAATAGAATTGATTGTTTGGCAAATTTATCAATGTTTGGAGTATTTATCCATTTATTTCCATAACAACCTAAATAATCAAATCTTAAGCTATCCGCCATAATTACTATTACATTCATTTTCAAATTCTCCAAGTTCTCTATTTATTACTTTTGAGTTTCGACTCTATTAATACTATCACTTTTTATATCTTTTAAGTTTACCAAAATTAGTTTTAAATTATTTTAACTTAGCCCATAAAAGTGCCTAGTTATATTTTAAAAAAAAGTTTAAGTTTTTATCTTCCCTTCCATTACAAGTTTTTGAAGATATTCCTTTTCTTTTTTTTCATGAAGCTCCATAATGTAAATTTTTTTCTTACGCCATTCAGGCCCATCTAACGGGTATAAAAAATAAAGTACGAGCGCACTAATACCTATTAAAATAGCTGGAATAGCGCCCATTGCTACAAGTACTCCTGTTATTGCCATTTCTGTTTGATTTTGTTGATTCGGGTCAAATCCAAATGAAGCAATAATTAATAAGAATAGCCAATTTGCAATAGATATAGAAGGTTTATCAACAAGTGCATTTACTCCTCCATATACCGCTTCTCTTCTCTTTCCTGTGATTAACTCATCGTTATCAATTGTATCTCCAAACATTACTGGTATTGCAACCATACCTCCTCCAAACCCTAAACCAACCAATAAAAAGGGAATTGCTGCCAGAATCGCATTCCTACCTAATAAAAATAAAAAACCAAACCCTGTCGAAATTATTATCAAATTTATAAATGCTGTTTTTTTAGGATGCCAGATGGGGATTACTAAAATTGTCAGAATCATTCCGATAACTATCCCTATAAGAAATGATAAAATGAAAAATATCGAAGGTTGACCAGCGAGTACAAATTCGATATAATAAAGAAATCCTGTTCCAACTATTGTAGTGACTAAATAAATACAAAACATAGGAATCATCAATATCCAAAATGGCTTATTTTTAAAAGTCAATTTGATACCTTTGACCAATGATTCATGATCTTGCATTTGCGCGAACATATTTTCTTTTATGTAGAATGAGGTAATAAATAATGTTAATGTGCAAGCTACCGCGATGCTGATTATTACCAGGCCAAAATATGAAGGTAACCCGTCATGACCTGTAAATAATATAACAGGAAGAATTATTCCTAAGATTAAGTTTCCCAAACTACCGATTGCATTATATAAACTTATACTAGCACGTTGCTTAGCAGTTACCGCTAATTCATTTGGCAAGGAAAAATAACATGCCCCTACAAAGGTAAACATTGTGTCCAATAGAAATAGCGCTGCTAAAAAGTTGATGAATAACAATAGGTGATTATCTAAGGGAGCTAAGGGAAACCAACAAAATATGAAAGTCAATCCATAAAGAAATGAACCATAACGTATGTAAGGGATACGTCTACCTATCTTAGTTCTTGTATTATCTATAATATAAGAAGCTAAGGGATCATTTAGGGTATTCCAGATAGCAAAGATAAGCCACCCGATTCCTAATAATTCCGCTGGCAAACCTAATTTTACTTGATAAAAGAATGTGAGATTTCCAAATACAAATCCAACAAGAAGACCATTAGCTAACATCCCTAAACTTAGATTGATTTTAGTTTTAGGTGAGACATATTCCTCCGGAACTTCAATTATTTCATCCATAAACAATTTTAAATCTTTAGAAATTTAAAGTTTATTTTTGTGGACGAAAAATCAAAAAAATTGAGATGTACTTTAAAAAAATAAAAAAAAGGTATAAAATAATTTGAAATCTTTGAAGTATTAAATTTTACCATTAGGTATGCTTATAGATATAAATTCGTAAAATTATTACCGGGGGATCGAACAGAATACACACCAAAAAGAGGTAGAGCCAAAAAGTTGCAAGTAGAGATAGGGTCGCTAAGGTCATTCCTATCAAGGGAATTACAATGCTTAAAATGCCAACAGCTTTATGCTCTTTTTTTAGGTGAACTAAAAACCCTAAGCTTGCGTAAAATATGCCGAAAACGAACATGCCCATTGCGGACAATCCAAATAAAAGCGGAGCAATCAAATGCGTAACTCCCATTGACAAAAATAAAATTACTGTCAACCAATTTAGTTTTTCTACAGTTTCCATTTTACCACCATCCAATCTTAAAATTTGTGTTTAATAATTATTAAAGAGATAAAATAATTTAAAAATGCAATTAAAATAATAAATAACATATTTTTATTCCCTAATCTTTTTTTTTTAATAGAAAAAATGAAAAAAAAAGGAATTTATTTTCTTGCCTGCCCTGGAGGTACACGTGCTAATTGCACAATAACTACAACTATACCAACAATTAAACAAATTATACCTAGAATTAATCCTATCATGCAAAAAATGTTTTTTCTCTCGCCGCTAACTCCACGCGTCCCTATTAAAGCTAAAACTATCGCAATTATGCCTAATACTATCCCTGTTAAGCCTGCAAAGATCAATCCAACTATTGCTAAAATTATAGCCACTATTCCAAGTACATCTGCTACTGTAAAAGTCCTTCCCATTATAAAAACCACATTTGTAATTTAAAGAGTTAATATATCAAATAAACCCTAATCATATATAAAATTATTTTATCAAAAGTTTCATTATCAGTCATTTTTCAAATTAAATATGAAGATAAATAAAAAAAAATCTATCTGTTATAGAAAGCAAAGCATCTAAATCCAATAAAACAAAAATTAGTTTCCAAAAGATTTATATACTGTGAGTGATTTAGTATTCATAGAATAGTGTGAAATAAATACTATTCATTCACTAAAAATTTAAAAAAAAATGAAGATGAGATATGTATATGATAAAAAGGGTTAAGGAATTTGGTACACAAGCTTTAATCGCATCGCAAGAAGTCAGAGATTATGTAGAAAAGTTTGAAAGCGAAATAAATCGTGGAATCAGTACATTATGCATCTTAGCAATAATTGATAGAGCTGAAAATGGAGAGATTCATGGTTACGCAATATTAAAGAATCTTGAAGAGGAGACTAATGAAATGCTGGTTATAGAAGAAGGTACCTTATATCCTTTGTTAAGAAAACTCGAAGGTAACGGTATACTTAAATCTGAGAAGAAAGTCGTGGAGAACCGGATGAGAAAGGTATATTCAATCACTGAACGTGGAGATAAAATATATAATCATATATCTGGGTTCTATAGCAAGTTAACAGAGGCTATTTCTCCATTACTTGATATTAATGTTCGCTTGAAGGATAATTATTTATATTGCCCAAACTGCACTAACAAAATCGAATTAAACCAAAAAGAGACACAATTTTGCGATATGTGTGGATTAAACATACAAGATTTAAGAGAAAGGAGGTTAGGATAAAATGAGTCAAAAAAAAATGGATAATATGGTTAAGGATTATCTTAAAAATATTAAGGAGAAATTGCCTGAATGGTTGAAGGAAAAAAAGGATGAGTTTAAGGATGTCTTGAACGAGATAGAGGAACATATATGGGATAAGGCTGAAGAGCTTTCAGATATTGGAGCTCCTACAGAACCCTCAGTTCGATTGGCCCTTGCCCATATGGGGACACCTGAAAGTATAGCAAAGGAATATAAGCGCCGTGGAACACCTAAAGTATACATTACAGAAGAATTATGGCCTCTTTACACAAGAGTCTTAAGTATATTATCTGCTGTTGTTGTCATTGTATATGTGGTTTTCATGATTATAAACATTGTTACGGGGAGGTTTCAGCTTGATTTCGTAGGAATCCTCTTAGGACTTACTGGCGTATTCACAATAGTAACGCTCATATTCGTGGGATTATCTATGGAAGGGTATCTTCCCGAGGATTTAAAAACCCAAGAGGGACGCAAGGGAGAAAAACCATTGAAATCCTTCATAAATCCTCCGGGTATGATTGTAGGAAGTATCATTCAGATGGCCTTTGGATTGATCTTAATAATACAACCAACTACAGATTTTACTCACCTAATAGAACCAGAATTCTTAGCCTTACTGCGTATTTTTGGAGTGCTCATTATTTCTGAGGGATGTTTAAACCTAATTCGTGGTGTCATTGGTAATCAGCAAATTACGAAACATCAAATTATCATTGGTATTAAGATATTTTTATCCATAATGACCATCCCACTCTTAGTGGTCTTGATGGAACGACCTGAATTAGTACCCTTCATTCCATTTGAAAAACACATGATAAGCTGGTTTTTTGCTTTTGTTATTGTTATGGTTATTATAGGAGCAATTTCAGATACGTATAAGGCTGTAAAACTCGAAAAATATAGGAATGTCAAATTTTAAAAATTGGAGATATAAAATGAAAAGAATATTGAATATATATATCAGAATATTGAAATTTCAAAATTATAATGAGAGGGATTAATATGGAAGAAGAACAAAAAAAGAGTAAGGAACAATTTTGGAAAGAGGAAATCAAAAAACATTGGAAAGTTCTTTTCCTTTGTATAGTAGCAATCGTAGTTCTTTCTATTATTGCAGTAACTGTCCTTATTTGGCATATTCAAATATCAGCCATCGGAAATTACGGTACAGCGACTTTTGACGAATGGAGTTTAGATTGGATTGTTAGGTTCATTATTGTGCTGATTTTATGGGAACTATTGTTTGTTGGAGTGCCCGCGGGATTAATATTTGGCTTAGGAGGGTATCTCTGGTGGCAACGATTACCTAGCGATGAACGAACTAAGTTTAAAGAGCAGCACTCAAAAAATAAAAAAGCAAGAGGAGCTAGTGGTTTTGGATTATTTATGTTTATTGCCTACTGTATTTATATCGCGATTGATGGCAATTATTCAACTCCCTTTGGCAACAAACCTTACAGCTACTGGGTATACTCATATTTCCTAACGATTGGATGGTTATTGATAATAGTAGGCATTCCGATGGCAATAGCAGGGTTAATATATCTTAGATATTGGTTAAAAAAATCTGAAAATTAATATCTTTTTTTTTATTTATTTACTATTTCATTTGAAAAGGATTTGAAAATAATATATAGCCTTTCTATTGAGTTTTCATGATGATTTGCCCTTTCAAAGGATTTTCTTCACTCATTATTATTAATATAATAGAGATTTAGTATTTAAACTTGTTTTTTTTATTATCTCTTGTCAGATTAACTTATATATTAAAAAAATTTTATGATTATTACCAAAATAATTCTAATATTAAGTTTAAAACGTCTATGCTAAGTGATATTTTGATGTTCGATCTCGATATATCGAAACATTTATATATTTGAATTGTTTTATAACTATTAAGTGGAACAGTTTTAAACACAGATCGAATGCAGTTAGAACTATCCTAGTTAGAAAAATAGATAAAATACCGAAGTGAGAACAACATTGTTTTTTGGAAGAAGATTTAGTGGTTATCATAGGGGAACGTTATCGGGTTTAGATATTTTAGTACTTTCAATAATAAAGAATAAAAGTGAAATTTCTGGATACGATATAATTCAAAAATTAAATAAGCAATTCAGAGGTATGGGATCAACTTCAGCGGGGACAATCTACCCTTTACTTAACCGACTGGAAAAAAAGGATTTAATTAAGTCAAGCGATGTTATAGAAAGTAAAAGACAAAAGAAAATATATGTTATAACTGATAAAGGGGTGGATGAACTTAAAACAGTTTTGGAAAGTAATCTCGAACCTAGCATTAATAGCCTTGGAGATTTCATTAAAACAATATTTAAAGCATCCATGCCTAGTGAAGAAACGATGGGGAGAATGATTGGACATTTTCCATTTCCAGGATTCACCCATGACTTTGAAATTGATGAAGAGGATTATTCTTTAGGTAACGCTGAAAGGTTAAAAAGAATTATTCATCATCTAGAACGAGGTAGGCAGAGTTTAGAGAAAAGATTAAATGGATTAGAGATGAGGATTGAGAAATACAAGGAAGTACTTGAGAAAATAAGAGTTGAAAGGGAAGAAAACGCTAAAACTATAGAAATAATTGATGATGATGAAGAATTTGATAATTTTTGAGTGAAAATTAAAAATTAATTTAAATAAAAAATAAAAAAAAAGAGGTATAGAATTATGTGTCATGGAAAAGGAGTAGGATATCAACATGGACATGGGTGTGGGTCAATGCCTTTTATGCAAGGTATTCCGCATATGATGAAGAAATTTGCTCACCACATGGAAGGGTGTATGGGACGAGCTGGTTCATGGATTCCATATAACCTTGAGAAGCGCGAAGACGGTTATATAATCACAGTGCCAATACCAGGTCGAACTAAGGAAGACGTGTCGGTCTCTTTAATAGGGAATAGTTTAAATATTAAAGCATCAAAGCCAAAGACCGATGGAGAGCCAAAAGAAGATTCAGGTCAGCCGGAAAATCCGTTTTTGAAGTTCTTTTTCAAATTTATTGACGTAGACATGGACATTCCTTTGCCGGCGAATGCGGATTTGGATTCAATCAAATCTGTTATGGCAAATGGTCTATTAAAAGTCAAAGTAGGGAAAAATCCTTCAAAGAATATAGATATCAATGATGCCGAAAACAATTAACTAAAATTTTTAACAAGTTAGGTAAACGCTTTGAATTTAGAATCAACTTTATTATGGTAGGGCATAAGAAAAGAATCTAAATTTCAAGGCGCCACCTAATATTTATATTTTTGTTTCTTATTTATATTTTTATTGATTAGTTAAGGTTTTATTTTGATGGTTTGAAGGGAATAAAAATAATAATAGTTGCAAGTGTCACTATTACTGCAAGAATAATAAGGTATTTGAGGGGCTTATATGCCACTTCTTTACTCATTTTTACTGAATGAATTCTTTTCCGTCTTATAATGGCTATAATTGTTATGGAGACGATTACTGCGATAGTAACGCTTGATATAGTATATACTAACAAACGTGAATCTGAGTTTTTTATTTCATAGATCGTTTTTCCATTCTTATTTCTAACGATAAAAGATGATTGGAATCCTTGATCTCCATATTTGGCCTCTATTGTAAATAGTTCTCTCTCATTTCTTTCAAGAATAAGGGTATTATCTCGAATTTTAGCATTATTAATATTAAGTTCATCAATTAATCTATATAAATAACTTTCAAACGGACTTGCGATTATCAAATCATTTATGATTAGGTTCCATAGGAAGTCTTTTTTATCGACTTTTGAGATTGTCGTGTTAAATTTATTTAATGTTTCATTCAGCTGCACGACCCAATCATTGTAATCTTTTAAGATGTCACCATAATCTTCGGGGTTCTTTAATATATATTGTCGCCGATTTGTATGATCTGCGTCTTCTTCAAATTCTTCAATAGTATAATCCCATACTACACGATGTATAACCCAAACTTCATATTTTCCATATTGTTCATCAATATCTTCACTAATCAAATCGACTATTTCAGGATCGGAGAATAGCAATAAAGAAACATTCTCGGGAATAAATGAATCAAATAATGAGAAAAACAAGGAACTTGCCCCTTTTTTTTTCTCATAAATTCGAGTAAAAGTAACCTTGTTTTTTGCTCCACTTTTATCTGCATCTCCATCGAACCAATCATCAGGTTTGTCGTTTTTACTTATTGTTTCTCTCCATGCATCCTTATCATATTTTATTACCTCATTCAATTTAGTTAATTTGGTTAAAGGTAATTGATATGTAGAGGAGGCTGCAAACACATTGGAATAAACATTGAAAAACATTATTATTAGAATTAAACTTGTTAGAAATTTTATTGAACGAGTATTTTTTTTTTTCAACATTACATATCTCCTAATTTGTTTTTATCTTATAATTGTCTGCGTTTGAAAATCACCATAGCAAGAGCCATACAAATGACCGCATACAATAACATAAATGTAATCCCCCCTTCAATTGAAGGAGTAATCCATTTTCTATACGTAAATCCTTCATCTTCATAATCTTCATATCTATCTTCTCGTTTTTGTGGAGGAATTTCTCTTACAACCGATGTTATGAGATTGCTTAAATAGTCAAGTGAATATAAAGGTTCAATGTCGGGATTCGAAAGAACCACAAGACTAGCAATAATACTGAAACCAATGAGTAACATAAGTATAGCTGTAATTATAGTTATATTTACGCTTTTCATAATGGAACTAAGTAAAGTGACAAAACTGCTAACTGCCAACAAGTAAAGACAAGCAATTCCAAAACTTAGAAAATATCTACGATTTATTGGTGCTCCATAGAAATATAGTCCGAGGAGTCCTATAACATAATAATATAATCCATTCACGCCAATTACAAGAGTTAGAGCACCTAAATACTTCCCAGTTATTAATTTATATTTATTGATTTTAGGAAAAACAACATATCCTGTTTTTTTACTGTATTCAGTACATATAATACCTCCAAAAAAAAAGCAAACTGAAAATATATTAATTAATATGATTAATCCTAATTCATCTTGAAAATATAGTACCTGTGTATTTGGAAGGGAGTTTTCAGGAAATAATACATAACCAATTACATTTAATAATCCAAACAGACCAATAACAGTACAAAAGCTTAAGAATTTTTTCCATCGCTGTCTTAATTCAAAAACATATGTATGAGCAATTGGTTTAAAAAATAATACTAATTCATCAATTTTTTCCAATTTAATTGTCTCCACCAGCTTTTTTTTTTATTTTTTCTTTGATCCACTTCCTCATCGCTAATCATTTCAGAATATATTCTCTCTAATTTTGATGCTTTTGGCTGAGTATATGCTGTTATACTCAGATTAAAATTTTTTATTAGTTTTTTTAAAATTGCAGCTCTTGATTCGGCTTTCCCATCATAGAAAATCTTAAAGGTCTTCTTATTGTCATTATATAAGATAGGACTCTCTGCATTCTCTGGGTCAAATTCCGGGTCTAAGTAAGCCTTTAGACTATCAGTTATTTTAACGATTAATTCATTAATTTCATCTTGATTAAATTCATCAATTATCTGACATTTGAGCTCTTTTGTTTTTAAACCTTTTTCTAAATTATCAATTGTGTCAAATCCAACGATTTCTCCATGACTGAGCAAAGCAATTTTATCACATACTTCCGAAATCTCAAAAAGCATATGAGATGCTACAAATATGGTTTTTCCCTGATCTTGAAGCACTCTAATAAAGCGTCTTATATCAATACGAGCCTTTGGATCCAACCCTGTTTGAGGTTCATCTAGAATAACAATTTCTGGATTATGAATAATTGCTTGGATAATACCTAATTTCTGTTTCATCCCTTTTGAATAGGTTTTAACCTTTTTGTGTTTCCAGTCAGATAATTTAAATAACGTCAAAAGATCATCGATTCTTTTGTTAATTTTGTCTCGAGGATAGTCTTCAAGTAAAGCATAATATTTTAACAATTGGTAAGCAGTCATATCATAAAAAGCGGGAATGTCTATTAAAAAACCAAGTTTTATAATTTTTCCTTTTTTGTGAAGATCTGATAAATTATTTTCATTATCTCTAATAAGAATTCTTCCAGAAGTTGGTCTTAGTAATTTTGCTATCAACTTAATTATTGTGGTTTTCCCTGCTCCATTAGGGCCTATTAAACCTACAGTCTCTCCTTTATTTACTTCTATATTAATATTTTTTACGGCTTGAAAATTTCCATAATTCTTACTTAGATTTTCAAGTTTAATAATAGCATCATCGTGATTTTGAATTATGGGCTGTTTAATCTCAATTTTTGACATTTAAATCATTCAATCTTTATTGTGGGTATATATTTTATTAATTAAGATTTCTTAAAAAGAAATTCTCTGTAACATATTTATTATGCTTCCACTTTAGACTTCCACGTCTCTAACTTCCATAGAAATGCAAAGCTCTCAGAACTACTAAGAAAAAATTTAAAAATTGGTTGATAATAAAGAACGTATGAACTTACAAATTTTACTTGAAAAACCTAAAGATAAAGTTTTGACATTAATATTCATCCCTACATTTATTTTAGCAATTATTTTCTCAGCAGTTATTTTTCCTTATTACCTCAATCAGTTTCCAAATGGTGCGGGTTTATTTGAAATTAAAAGTGCGTGGACTAAACAAAACATTGAGAAGATCTTTAACATTTGGAGGAAAGATGGCTCACAAGATTATTT
>SDBS01003946.1_pt1 | contig 14546 bp, 21 predicted proteins | sample 2277091 | NCBI WGS metagenome assembly SDBS01 (sample SAMN10404972, study PRJNA504765) | marine sediment metagenome | isolation source: marine sediment core GS10_PC15, 163 cmbsf | place: Arctic Ocean: Southern Knipovich Ridge | collected 2010
CGGCCAACCAGGGCCGGGCCAAATAGATGCCGATCAAGATCAATCCCCGCTACGCCATGATGTACTTCGGCGAGGTCAAGGTCCGCAACGACCCCAAGGGAATCGGCCGGGTCAAGGTGAGGATACCTGGCCTGATCAGCCAGACGGGATTCGCGTTTCCGGCCGGACAGGAATACGGAGGGGCCGCGGGGCAAGGGAGCATAGCCCCACCGCCCCTAGGAGCCACCGTGCTGGTGGGGTTTGCTGGTGCCAACCCAGACCGCCCGTTCTACTTCGCGGGGCCCTGGAGGATAGGTGGTGCGCCCGCTGGGCACGAGGTCACGGCTGACGGTGACAACAAGGTCTTCGCGGACGAGCGGATCGTGATTGAGCGGGACGCCCGGGTCGGAAAGAGTGGCTACCGCATCACAGACCGAGCCACGGGTGGCGCTCGGCTCACACTTGAACTCGACATCGAAAGCCAGCAGGTCCAGATCATCGGCAACGTCGGGGTCCTCATCAAGAGTTCGGGAGCGATTCGGATCGAGGGGGCTACCATCACCCTCGGCAATCGGGTGGTTCTGCCCACAGGCAAGGAGATCTAGGTGACTGTTCCTGATCCTGCCTGTGTTGCGGTCCGTGAGGTCCCCAAGGACTTCTCGATCCGGTTGCTCGGTGGTGCGAAGATCATCGCGTTGCCGCAGGTGACCGACGGTGTACTGACTGAACTCGACCAGGTCATGTCGCTGCTGACCCAGCTCGGGCCAGGGCTCGCCGCGGCACAGCCCATCTTCAACGTCATCAACGCTATCCAGTCCATCTTCGACCTCATCACCTCGGTAGTTACCGCCGACCCTGCCGGCATCATCGAGGCGGTCCAGAAGGCCTCCGACGCCATCGCGGGCCTCGCGGCGTCCACCCCCGAGGTGGCTATACCACTAATGATCGCGGACTCCATCCAGCTCATCGTGGCGATACTCGAGGCGGTTCTGGATGCAATCGACGACTTGGTCACGATCGACCAACAGGCGCAGGCGTTGCTCGACCAGGCCATCGCGGATGGCAACGCGGCACTCCAGGTCGTAGCGCAGTGTCAGAAAGACCAGGCGTCGGCGATGGCGCAGCACCTGTGCAAGTCGCTCGGCCCGGTCGGCCAGATGATTGGCGTCCTCCAGGCGCTGCTGGACCTCATCCCTGGCTCCGTACCCATCCCCGGCATCCCCGACTGCAGCGGTCTCAGCCTCTCGGCGTTCAAGGCGGCCATCCAGGGGTCGGTGGATGAAATCAAGGACAGCCCGATCTTCGAGCGTCCGCCGGTGGACCCGCCTGTCATCGCCCCTGGCGCCCTCGAGACAAAGGCTGGCACCGTGCTCCCGGCAGGCTTCAGCGGTACGCCGCTGCGGACCATCGTCATCTTCAACCAACGATTGCCGACCGATGACTATACGATTTCGCTGGGGTTCATAACTACGGGAGACGCTGCGTACGATGGCGTGATAGAATCTATGACCTCCGCGGGGTTTGTGATTAACCTGGGGACAGTCCAGACCTCGGGACTTACGGCAGTGGATTGGCAGGCAATACCGGTGCAAAACTAAATGGCCACGAAAGCAGGTAGAGAAGCAGCATCAGCGTTTACTGGAACGCCCAAGAAGGCCTCAGTGGCGTTTGGCACACCGTTCCCGGACACGAACTTCGCTGTGACACTGGGGGCGCTTACGGTGAACGATACGATCTTTAGACCGACGATCGAGTCGCTTACTGCGTCCGGTTTCGTTATCAACTTGGGAACGGACAACAAGGCCGACCTCACGGAAGTGGGGTGGCAGGCCATCACGGACAACCCGTAATGCCGCTGCGCACTCGAAACATAGTCCTTGATAGTCAGACCTCGGACCCCACAACCGAGGAAGGTCAGATTTGGTACAACACGACCGACGGCGATTTGAAGGGGCAAATCAATGGCACCACAGCGTCTCTCACCAGCCCACCGTCGTTTATCGCCGAGGCGACAGCCAATATCACGACCACGTCGGGCACGGATGTGATTGCGACCGGGATGACATTAACGCCTACCGCGGGAACGTATATGGTGTGGTTCTCGTCGTCGGCAATGGGCTCCGCGGCGGGCAACGACACTTTCTTATCCATACACATCGACGGAGTACAAGAAGCTGCGTCCGAGAGGAAAATTGCAGGCAGCACGGAAACTCCATTCTGCGCAATCGCTCGCATCGTTGTGAACGGGAGCCAGCAAATAGAGGGTCGGTGGCGGGTGTCTGCAGGGACAGGCACAATGGACCAACGCAGTCTCGGACTTCTCCGAGTGAGCTGATGGCACTATCACCATGATCGCAAAACAGGAGAACCACAGTGGCAGGGACCGGTGAGCGCACTACCAATCCCGCTGACCGACTTGGTCGTGGCCTGGTGTTTCCGCTGCGACGCGCGGGGGGAGACTTCGAGTCTGGCACCGGACCGGACCTGATCCAGTCCAACATCCGCAAGGTCCTCATGACCGACGCAGCCACTCAGGACGGCGCCCTGATGGGCGAGTACCCCTGGCGGCTCGAGTTTGGCTCACAGCTCTCCCGCCTGCGGCACGCCAATATCCGCCGGGTCGTCGACGACCTCGGGGTCGTGTATGCGGCGCAGGCTGTGGCGACGTGGGAGCCGAGAGCCTTCGTGTCCACCGAACGATCGACCATCGACGACGTGTCGTCCAGCCAAGCAGGCGGAAATGCTCCTCGGTCCCGCCGGCTCATCATTCGCTTTGGACTCGAGGACGATGTGGTCGGGTCCGGGGCAGAAGGGGAGCTGCTTGAGATGACTTCGGAGGCCGTGATATGACGCTAATCTCTACCTCTCTGGACTTCACGTCCCGCGACTTTGACGCCGTCAAGGCTCGGTTCGAGCGGGCGATCCTGTCGGTATTTCCGAAGTGGTCCGATCGATCCGTGGCCAACTTTGGGAATATCATCCTGGAGTCGGTGGCTTGGATTGGGGACGTCAAAGCCTTCTACCAGGACGCTCAGGCACGGGAGGCGTTCATCGTTACGGCGGTGCAGCTGCGCAACATGCTGCGGCACGCGCGCAGGAATAGCTATGTCCCTCGGGGGCCTTCGGCGGCGACTGCAACCGAGCAGTTCACGCTGAGTCTTCCAGCTGTGCAGGACGTGATCGTCCCGGCTGGCTCACTCCTTCGATCGAAGTCGGCGCTCAATCCGTCACGCTGGCAGACCTTGACCGCGCTGACGATCGTGGCAGCAACCCAAACGGGGTCGGTCAGCGTGGAGAACTCCGAGAACAAGACGGAGATCTTCACCTCCACCGAGCGAGCCGACTTCGAGATCGTTACGGAGTTCACTCCGTTCCTGGAGATCGTGAGCATCGTCGACGCTACCGGACCCTGGCTCTTGCCGCCGGTTGATAACTTCCTCGACTCGACGGCCACCGACAAGCACGTGCGGCTGTTCCGAGACGACGAGAACCGCGGGCTCATCCGATTCGGCGACGACAACCAGGGGAAGATCTCCGTTGGTGACGTCACGATCGTCTACAAGATTGGGGGTGGTGCGCTCATCACCGAGGCCAACACGATCGAGATCCCTGAGTTTACCCTGACGGACATCCTCGGCGACCCGGTGTCGTTCACGGCCACGAACCCTGGCCCGTCCATCGGCGGAACCAACAGGGAGGCGATCGACGAAATCCGTATCAACGCGCCCGCCTCGATACGAGTGAACGAGCGATCGGTCACGCAGGACGACTTCTCGATTAACGCTCGTCGGGTGGCCGGGGTCGCCCGCGCCCTGATCTTGACCAGCGACGACCTGGCCTCGGTTGCGGAGAACTTCGGAGAGCTGGCCATCGTAGCTGAGGGGCCCAAGACGTCCTCGGGGAAATTCAAGTCGGCCGCGCCAACCCAGGCGCTTCTCGACGCGGTCCGCTCCAAGATCGACAACGAGTTCCCGCCGACCATCACGTTCGACTACAACGTCAGCGGCGCGCTGCTCAAGGGTATTGACGTGACCGCCCGTGTCTTCCGTGCCGAGGGGTTCTCGGGCGCGTCGGTGGACAAGAACATCCGGGACGCGATCGACGACTTCTTGGCCGTCTCGGAGTCCAACAAGACCCCGAACCCGAACGTCGGATTCGGCTTTGAGTTCCGAGATGCAGACGGGACCCCCGATCCGTTCCTTGCCTGGTCGGACATCTTCAACGCGGTCCGAGACGCGACGGGCGTTCGCAAGGTCGACCGCTCTTCGTTCTTGCCGTTGGATGACGTACCCCTGACCCTCAACGAGTTCCCTGTCGTCGGGGTTCTCACGCTCCTCGACGCAGAGACCGGGCTCCCGCTGGTGTAGCATGGCCGAAGTAGACAACCCCAGCTTCGAGACCGCTAACGCACTGACCGGCGCCTTCCCTGACGCCTGGTCGTTCGAGAGCGTAGCTACGTCCTTCGACTGGGCGCTCTATGGCGGAGTAGAGACGCTCGAAGCGTACGAGCACTCCTGGCTCAGCAACGAGGACCGGCTGGCATTGTTCGACCCACTGGTCGACCTCGAGGATGGTCAGTACGACACGCCACCGGAGCCCGTCGAGGACTTCGAAGAGCAGTGGCTGAGCAACGAGGACAGGCTCGCTGTGTTCACCGGGTCTGACCTGGACGACGCAGACTACGACGTCGCACTGGACGACGCAGAGGACTTCGAGGAAGAGTGGCTGTCGAACGAGGATCGGCTAGTCGTATTCGTCGGGGTGCCCACCGACCTCGACGACGCCTCATATGACACCGGCACGCCAGAGGACTTCGAGGACTACGAGGAAGAGTGGAACGGGAACGAGGATCGGCTGGTCGTGTTTGCCGGCGTGCCTACTGACCTCGAGGACGGTGTCTTCCTGGACGACGGCTTCCCTTCGGGCCGGCCCGAGGAGACGTTCGACACCGAGGTCTTGATACTCGTTCCCTTGTCGGTCGACGTTAGCGATTCCGAGCCGCTGGATCCAAGTCACGCGGCTCGCATCCGTGTGACCAGCTCCGCCGGGACGTTCGTTGGCACGTTCGAGATTCAAACGCAGCGGGAGGGGTCCGGTTTCTGGGAGACCCAGCAGGTAATCGTGGGGACGGGGTCCTTCCCCGACCAGGACATCCTGCTAGCGATAGGCTTTAACAGAGTCCGGATTGAGACCACAGCATACACCAGCGGTACACCGTTTATCTTCATTCGGTGGCCCTTGCTGCCGTAGGAGAACGAGATGGCACAGAGCGACTTCACTGAACTGACGGGCAATCTCGCAACCGGCGACGTGCGCCGTGGGGTGACCGAGGGTGTAACTCCACCGAACGGCGGCGGCCTGTTTGTTTTCGGATTCTCAAGCGTGAGCACGACCAGCGGCGTGGTGGGACTGTTCACCAATCAAGCAAGTTTCGCGCCCATGGCCAGCGGCGTCCGCATCCGCGGCGCGCTGATAAGGGCGGGCGGGGCAGGGACGGACAACTACACCAATTTTCTATTCGCCGCGCTGCAGGGCAGCAACGTTGCGGACTCGGGCTACATCTTCGGATTGGCCGAGGACGAAGAGCCGTCCCACCTGGTCGTGCGAAAGGGCGCTCTCTCTGGTGGACTTCCGGCCAACGACGCCAACATCATCATGAAGTCTACTGGGACCTTCGCCAAGGACGTTTGGCTGCATCTGCTCATGGACGTCATCGTCCAGCCGAGCGGCGACGTACGGATCAAGGTCCAGGCAAACGACCTCACCGTCAATGCCGTCACCGCGCCCGTGTTCACGACCATCGTTGGCATGCCGGACTTCATCGACGACGTCTTGGGTGTGGCCTCAGGTACCCCACCGTTCACCTCTGGCCGCGCGGGCTTCGGCTGGCGTAGCTTCGACGTAACCCGGCGGGCGTACGTAGACCACGTCCAGATCGCGAGGCAAATCTAGAAGTGGCCGGAGAACTTTGCGACTTGATCGGCCCGAACATGGGATCGATCAGCGGTCGACTCGACCCGCAAAATTACGCGGGGGTCGACGGTACCTTCGCGTTCGTGTTCGGTAGCGACGTCCCGGGTGTGTTCGGAGACCTGGAGGTGGGGGACTCGATTTCGATTAAGCAGGACCTCGACTTCACTAGCCTGACCCTGCTGACTTTCCGGGTGAAGTTCGTCCATCCCGACAACGCCGCCGCTTTGAATTATCGCTTCCGCGCCTTCGTTGCAGCCAGTGAACTGTTCAGCCTGGAGCCTGCCGAGGGGAGTACGAGCGACTTCGTAGCGCGGACGCTACGCGTCGACCAGTTCTCCGGAACCCAGACCCTCCGATTTGAGTTGGACGTCACACCGTGACCACGATCAACGCCGAACTCCCGAGCGTATACCTCGACGGCATTGGCGAGTCGGCCTTCTCTGGGTTGATCGTTGCGAACGAGGTGCCGGAGCGCAATTCAGTCGAAGCGCCCAAGGGCACGAACCTCACGATCGACATCATCTCGACCAACGGCACGGACATCGACGGCACCGCGACGGATGTGACCATCAATGGAACCCTCGCCGTGGACAACGGCGTGATCCAGTCCGGCTTCTCCGGTAGCATCGACACCTCAGACGCGCGCCATCACGTCATCACCATCAACCCAGATACCGACTTCACGTCTGAGCAGGTGGTGACAGTCCGCGTACAGGGCGCCGACATCACACCGACCGACACAGTCGACACCACCTACACCTTCACGGTCGAGGACCTCACTGCACCGAAGCTCACCGACGCGCGTGCCTCGGGCCCCAAGACAGTGCGTGCCTCGTTCGACGAGGGCATGCTGGCCACCTCCATCAGCGGCACGAACGACGCGCTCAACCCCGCCAACTACACCATCTCGTTCGTTCCAGGTAACGATAGGCAGGCAGGTGTTTCCCCGATCGTGTTGTCGGTCGAGCAGTCCTCCAACAAGGACTACGATCTCACGCTCGACGGAGAGCTGACCTTCTTCCGTAACTACAAGCTGCAGGTCGGGCCCATCGCGGACGACTCGGTCGCAGGCAACACGGTCGCAAACCCCAACGACGTGCAGTCCTTCGTTTCGTGGTCTCCCCCAGACTGGCCGGATAGAAGGAAGTTTGAGATCTTCCAGTTCTTCTCCAAGGACGATCGCCAGGGAGACAGCAGTGGGGACCTCGAGCGAATACTGTCTGCCCTACAGGACACGATCTATCTCTTCTGTCACGACATCGACGAGTGGATCAAGATCATCGATATTGAGGAGTCGCCCGAGCCATTCCTAGACGCTATCTTGTGCGACCTGGGGAACCCGTTCAATTTCGATCTCACGCTCAACCGGAAGCGTAAGCTGGCCGATCTCCTCCCGGACATCTATAAGCAGCGGGGGACAGAAGAAGGGATCCAGAACCTGGCCCGCTTCTTCCTCGGCATCGAGATCAGTGACATCGAAATATGGAACGAGGACAGCTGGATACTCGGTGAGTCAGAGCTTGGCATCGACACTGACCTCGCGCCGGGGTCCGGTGCTAACCTCTACACTTTCGTGGTACAAGTAGACCAGGAGCTAACCGTAGAAGAGGAGCGTATCCTCACGGAGCTTATCAAGCAGACCAAGGTGGCGCATGAGCACCTGATCATAGTCGAACCGAGCGACATAGAGTTCATCGACCACCTCGAACTCGGCTTCAGCGAGCTGGGTGTAAACTGGATGCTGCACTAACATGCTGCGATTGAACCTCATAGACGAGCCACGCAAGGTCTGTCGCAAGTGTGTGCGGCGGCTTCCGGTGTCTTGCTACAGCAAACACAACAAGGCCAAGGGTGGTCTGCATCCGCGCTGCAAGCAGTGCAGGGCCGCACAGGACGCTGACCTCTATCGGCGTCAGCGAGAGGAGAGACTCGTTCGGGCAAAGCAGCACTACCGGGAGAGGCGTGAGGAGATTCTCGCGTACCAGCGAGATCTGTATGCTAATAGCTCGCGTCACCGGTTTGAGGCTAAGCAAGCAGCGAAAAAGTCTCGGCCTAAATGGCGAAGACGTCGACGCTCTGATCCGGTTATCCACTTAATGGATTCCGTGCAAACACAAATTCGTAAGACCCTGAATGGCCTTGGCCGCGACCGTCGTTCGGCCCTCTATGAGAGGCTGGGGTATAGGCAATCGGACCTCCACGCTTATTTGCGATCATTTCTCGGTAAGCCATGCGCGACCTGCAACTCTAGTACGGTTCTAGCCCTGGCCAACGCAGAAATTGACCACATTGTCCAGCGCAACACGGCGACGTCGCGCGAGGATGTCTGGCAACTCTATCGCCTGGAGAACATGAGAATGGTCTGCAAAACCTGCAACAAGACTCGAAGAAAGAGGTCGTAAGTATGGCAGATCGTAATAATTTTCATTTTCGGCAGAAGGTAACCGAGGCAGAGCTTGACGGCGAGCATGACAATCTCGAACAGGCAGACCGAAACCTCGCGAGCGACATCGGCGTTACCGGTGTGCTGCCTGGCGGCATGGTGGTCACCGAGGCGACGGTTCCGAACCTCACCTTGGACGTCTCAGCGGGTACGGGATACTCCCAGACCGGGGAGCGGATCCGCGTCACGACCCTCCAGAACGTCGACGTGTCACAGGACGAGAACAGCAACACCACGGCGGTCGGCCCGGGGAACGAGCGCTGGGTGACGATCGAGGCGCGCTTCGACCGGGTCCTCTCTGACCCCCGCACGGACGGGAACGGCGCGACGGTATTTTTCGAGCGCGCCGAGTCGTTTGAACTCGCAGTGGTGATTGGGGCCGAGGTGGCCGCGCCTGTGGGCGGTGGCGACAAGACGCCCGCGCCGGCCAACGCTTTGATCCTGACCGAGTTCGTGATGACGAACGGCAAGACAACGGTCCTCAACGCCGACTTGGTCTTCGTCCGTCGTAATGACTTCGTCTTCACCGATGCTGGCGGCATCTCCGTCAACGCCGGCGCCTGGACGGTGCTGGACACTGGCTCGGCCGATGTGCAGGCAGCGCTCGACGACGTCGACGCCAAGATCCTGGACATCAATGGAGCGCGCGAGCTTGAGCAAAACTTGGTCCCCGATGCAGACAGTACGCGAGACTTGGGCACGACTTCGAAGAAGTGGGCCAACATGTTCGTGGATGCACTCGGGTCCGGAACCGATCGCGTCGCGAGTGCTTTCTTTGATGCGCTCGAGATGCATGGGGACATTCTCCCAAACGCCGATGGCACACGTGATCTAGGGTCTTCGGCGCTCAAGTACGCCGAGATCCACACTGATCAACTGAACTCCGCTGGGGACCCAGCTACCGCTGCCTTCGTGGACGACATCACAGTGGCAAGCGTCATAGCCGACGCTGACGGGAATGCATTGGGCACTGCCACAGAGCGCTTTGAGATCTTCGCCACGGTAGTGACCTCGTATCTTGCCACGCTTGCCGGTGCATTCTTGATGAGCGCCGCCAAGACCCTTGAGCAAATCCAACAGCTGGAAAGTGCGGTTGCGACGGCGGGTGACACTCAATGGCAGTATAGCATTACCGCCGGATGGGCTCAGGCAACACCGAACTCCTTGCATTTGCACATACCGCTGCTCATCCCGCACGGCGTGACGCTGAACACGATCTCCACTGTGGTCAACCAAAACACCGACACTACGCAGGATATGACCGTCACCGTTTACCGGAGGGCGTTCACCGGCGTCAGGACCAGCATGGGCGCTGTAGTGCTCGGGGTTTTCGGAAGCGACCAAACCATCAGCGTATCGAGCATCGCGCATGTGGTTGACCGAAAGACCAATAGCTATTTTGTTGAAGTACGCGCTAGCGCGGCTGGTGGCGTCTCCAACGCACTGAAAGCAATGAAAGCAATTTACGACATCACCGACGTCGGCGCAGCTGCAGCCAACGCGGCACCGTAACAGCGCAAGCTGAGGAGGAGAGAGACATGGCAAGAATGGTAATGGCGGTGCTGGCCGCGCTGCTGCTCGGTGCTTGTGGGAGCAGCTGCAAGGGCTCCCACTACAAGAAGATCTCGAGTGGCCACAACTGGATCGGGCGGATCAAGGTCTTGACCGAAGCGTTCGATACGGGCCTATCAGAATGGGTCACGGCCGAAGGGCAGCGGTGCAAGAAGGAGCATGGACCCAAGACTCCGAAGTTCGCCGTGTGTGTAAAGCCCGCCCTGAGCTTCTCGCGCTACTGGACCGGCAAGGTGATGGGCGCCCCGACTGGTCGCGGAATTCTACCTGCGATCCAGAGTGCACAGAAGGCGGCGAGGCACTCGCTCAATGCTGCGTTCGACTACGTGAAGGCCAACGAGGCGGCCTGCGGGATGAAGAAGGAGACCGCTGAGCGCAAGGCCTGCGAGAAGAAGGTGGGTGCCTGGAAGAAGCTACTCAAGCCCGGGGCGTGCGCGCTGATCGAGATGATCGACCGGGGGGTGAAGCTGGGCGCCTACAAGGTCGTCGGCCACGTGGGGTACAAGCTCGCCAAGACGCTCGTCGAGACGATCCTCGGTGGGTGCGATAAGTGATGGACAAGAAGGCCGTGCTGAAGCTCATCGAAGCCGTGGTTATGAAGGCGCTCCCGGCGCTGTTCAAGGTCATCAAGGAGGCTCTCGACGCCGGCGAGGCGTCTGCCAAGAAGCTGCGGGACCAACCGATGGAGGTCTCGATCTCTTTCGGTGGTAAGGACGGGCCGACGTACTCGGCCCAAGTGGGTATCGAAGCGGACCTGCCCGACGAGTAGCTACCAGCGGCAGCCTGTGATGCGCTGCCACTCCTCAAGGTCCACCCTAGTCGGGTCGGGCCGCACCATTCCCCTGATCCCCGTGACGCCGCAGTGGCGGCAGACCCACGCCCACCGCGGCGGGATCGTAGCGTAGTACTCGCCCGAGTATACCGGGTCGTGCTGGCCTGCCCGGCAGGTTGCCTCCCGTTGCATGTCTCGCTCAAAGCAATCGGCACACTGGCCGGCACAGGGGCTTGACGCCTCCACCTCCTTCCCGCACTCACAGTAGAGTTCGTCGTCCGCGCAGACCAGACATCCCGTCCCTTTGCAGTCGTGCATTTGTACCTCCATGACCTCCAACCTACCATAATATAAATATCGAATCAACATTTTCCTTGTGTCCGTTGAGTGGTCGTGGTAGCTTGGTCCAAGGTCGAATCACACGGAGGTATTCATGAACAATTTCGACGCCATTATGGCGCGCGCCGAGGAGCGTGCGAAAGAGATGCAACCGCAGAAACGGAGGATCAACGGGACCCCGGAAGCCATCCAGAAGGCGGTGACCGACGGGGTGCCCATCGACGACCACGTCAAGATCCTGCAGCACGTCCTACGGGGTCGAGGGTTCCGCTCGAGCGGGTTCGACTCCATGACCGACGAGGAGGTCGGAGAGGTCTTGCGCACAAGCCAGACTGTGAAGTGGCAGACGCGGCGGATGAAGCGCGGCAAGAAGGGAGGAGGGAGCAATGGTAGCTAAAGCCAAGGTCAAGAGCGAGATCGAGAAGGCTATCGCGAAGTGCAGGAGCCACCTCGGGGACGTGGTCGGGTTCAGCATTCGCCTGGGCCCCGGCGGAGTGGAGCCGGAAGAGTTCGCCAAGGCGTTCATCAGGGAAGGCCTGCCCTCTCAGTGGCTGCCTGCGACGATCCAGAAGGAGCCGGCCTTTCGCCGAGCCATCAACGACGCCAAGCGAGCCCACCCTTCCCTGTCGTTCACCAAGCTGACCGACACTCCGGCACAGCTCTCCTGGGGCATCAGTGAGGCGACCGACGCCCACGCCCTCGGCGACGTCAGTAGTCGGTTGGTCAACCGGGTCGGCTTCTTGCGTGTAGACGTAGGCGACAACCTGGGCCCCGGGACCACGGTGGCCGACGTGGAAGACGACGTCTTCGAGTACATCAACTCGGCATACGTGCACCACCAGGGACACCTCGACCGGTCGGACGTCGTGGCCGTAATCAAGCGCTGCCTCTCGCAGTGGCGCGCGGTGCCGCTCGCTGGGTGGGGCCAGTTCTTTGTAGGGCCGGAGCACGCCGATCCCCTTCGCGCACTCGCGAAGGTGGTTTCGCAACTCAACGAATCGGCCTTCGAGGTCTACGCTCTCCCGAAGGTGTCCGAGGCGCAGAGCGCAATCGGGTCGGCGGCCAAGCTGGCGCTATCCGCGGAGATCGAAGTCCTGACCGAACGGGTCGAGCTTTGGATCAGCGGCGAGCGCGGCTACATGCCCGGCTCCCTAGCCAAGAAGCTCGAGGAGGCGGCCAAGCTCCGCGACCGTGCGGTGAAGCTCAAGGCGCTGACCAAGGCGACGACCACCGACCTCGAGGCACAACTGGACACCCTGTCGACGGCAGTGAAAGGGCTGATCAAAAATGGCGCGCCGGTTGAGTGACCCACAACGCTACACCCTCTGGCGGATGTTCCGCAGGGGACTGGCGGGGTTGCCTACCGGGGACATAGCAGCCAACACGCTGCGGTCCCTGATGCGCAAGGGGTTCTGCACCGTCGACGTGCATTACATGGCCGTACTTTCATCCAAGGGGCTCGAGGCCCTCTGGCAGGCATACGAAGGAGCAACCGATGCCGCATAGCAAGTTCGTGAAGATTCGAGAAGAGCTGAACAAGATACTCATCAACCGAGACCACGAGATCACCGGTCTCCTGTGCGCCATGATCGCCCAGCACCACGTGATCCTGCTGGGCCCGACCGGTACCGCGAAGAGCCTGCTAGCCGAGGAGTTGTGCAAGCGGCTCGAGGGCGGGGATTACTTCCGCTACTTGCTGACCAAGTTCACGGCCCCCGAAGAGGTGCTGGGCATGGTGAAGATGTCCGGCTTCGAGCAGGACCGGTACGAGCGCAATACCACGGGCAAGCTTCCCGAGGCCCACATTGCTTTCCTGGACGAGGTCTTCAAAGCCTCTTCGTCGATCCGCGACGCTCTGCTGACGTGCCTGAACGAGCGGGAGTTCTATAACGAGGGCCGAGTGGACATCCCCCTGCGGCTTTGCGTGGCCGCCTCCAACGAGCTGCCCAGCGACGGGTCGTCCGCATTCTACGACAGGTTCATGATGCGTTATTGGGTGGAGGCCCTCAAGACGAAGAAGCAGATGAAGGCCCTCATGCGCCTCAAGGCCAACGGGACCACCACGCGGATCACCCTGGCCGAGCTGGACACCGCGACCATGGAATCGGCAAGGGTCGACCTGTCGGACGGGACCATGGACAGGATGGTGGACCTCTGGCGCGAGCTGGACGCCTCCCATGAGATCCGTCCGAGCGACCGTCGCCTGGTCCATGCCTGCTCGCTGATGAAGGCGCACGCCTGGCTCCGGGGGGCCGAGCGGGTGAGCGCCGCTGACTTCGAGCTGCTCTGTCACATCTGCTGGGAAAAGCCACACCAACGGGACAAGGTAGCTCAGACGATCCGCCAGATGGCACAACCGGGCGTGTACGAAGCGCAAGGGCTGATCCGCGCGGCACTCGACCGGGTCAAGCAAGTCCCTGACCTGCGCGACGACAACCGGCAAGAGGTCATGCGCACGGGCGACAAGGCACAGCACGCCGTACGCGAGACCGTGGAAGCGGTCGGGAAGATCCTGGAGTCGGCCGACAAGGCAGAGAGCGACTCGATAAACGGACTCATGGCAGAGCTGAAGCGTGGCGGCGCCCTGATTGAGGAGCGGCTGGTCAAAGCGGTGCTGGGGCCGGAGGCATGACACGGGGTGAGCGATACCTGGCCTGGTACGAGCGGTGGGCAAGCGTCTTAGAGGGAGGGCTCATAGTCTGGCTACTCTTGATCATTGCATCAAAGAGCCAAGGCATGGAGCGCGTCATATACCTCGTCGGCGCCATCGTTGGGACGGCGATGTATATACGCATCGCATTGATCGTGCGCCGCACCGCACAGCTCAAGCAGGAAATAGCGCGGCTCAAGCAGGAAGAGAAATGAGTCGCTCGGGCTGGTCGATGATAGGCGCTATCAGCTTCGCGGTAATGGCTGGGGTGGCGTGGTGGATGGGATGGGAAGATGGGACCAAATACGCAGCCTGGTGCGTCGTGGGCTGCCTCGCCATTTTCGGTACGGCATGGGATGAGAAATGAGGTTTTCTAAATACAACAAGGTCGGCCGCGTCGTCTTCTACGACCTGCTGTGTGAGTTCAACGGAAACTTCTGGGTGGTCACCCGGACATGGGGAGAGCTTGGCGGCAAGACGAAGAATCGGCGCAACAGCTTCACGGACCAGACCAAGGCCTACAAGCAGGTCGCCCGCTACAAGAAGTCCGTCATCGGGAAGGGCTACAAGGAGCAGGTCCACCGCGGCGAGGACTTGGCCTACCGTTCCGACTACTGGATCCGCCAGTGCTGGGAGTGGTACCTGAAGCGGAGCGTCGAGGAGCTGCCCAAGGCGTGGCCGGAGGACTTCATCCTCTTCGTGCGCGAGCTGTTCGCTCGCCTCTACGAGGAGGCAGAGGAGCTTGACGACCCCGTACCCTGGGCGGTCATCTTGCACGGGATAGCGGGCCTGATCCATGAGTGGCAAAGCCTCCGGAC
>SDBS01003948.1_pt1 | contig 14545 bp, 10 predicted proteins | sample 2277091 | NCBI WGS metagenome assembly SDBS01 (sample SAMN10404972, study PRJNA504765) | marine sediment metagenome | isolation source: marine sediment core GS10_PC15, 163 cmbsf | place: Arctic Ocean: Southern Knipovich Ridge | collected 2010
AAGTGAAATTATGCGAGCGCTCCTCAAGCAGTTTCTGCGCGAGAAAAAAATAGACTTTTAAATAACAAAACAGAATGCTATGAACAAACTATTAATAACAGGCGGAGCAGGATTCATCGGCAGCAACTTTATCCGTTATTGGCTAAATAATCATCCCGATGACACCATAGTTAATCTTGATGTCCTAACCTACGCTGGAAACCTAGAAAACCTAAAAGACATAGAAGAAAAACCAAACTACACGTTCGTTAAAGGCGATATCACTGATGCCGATAAAGTAAATCCACTCGTAGCAGACGCTGACATAATTGTTCACTTCGCCGCCGAGTCTCATGTTGATAGATCCATTCTTGGTCCCGAAGCTTTTGTAGAAACCAATATTAAAGGAACTTTTGTTTTACTGGAAGCTGCCAGAAAAAATAATACACGTTTTCACCACATATCTACCGACGAAGTTTTTGGTGCTCTGCAACTAGACAGCAAAGAAAAGTTCACTGAAAAAACATTGTATGAACCTCATAGCCCATACTCCGCTTCCAAAGCTTCATCTGATCACCTTGTTCACGCCTACCACTCAACTTTCAATCTACCAGTTACTACTACTAACTGTTCAAATAACTTTGGTCCCTACCAGCACCCGGAAAAATTTATCTCCCGCATGATCACAAACCTTATCGATGGCGAGAACATTAAAATTTACGGTGACGGTAAGTACGTTCGTGACTGGTTATTCGTTGATGATCATTGTCGAGCCATCGACATTGTTTTAACAAAGGGGAAGATAGGGGAGACATATTTAATTGGTGGAATGTCAGAAGATATTAACAATTTAGATGTCGCAAAGTTAATACTCAAACACATGAATCTTGGTGAAGATAAAATTGAGTTTGTTAAGGATCGCCCCGGTCATGATCGTCGTTACGCCGTCGACTGGAGCAAGATTAATAAGGAGCTAAGGTGGGATCCACAGCACTCATTTGAGGAGTGGCTGCAAAAAACAGTTACTTGGTATCAAGACAACGAAGCATGGTGGCGTCCACTAAAAGAAAAAGCCGAAGCTATATACAAGAAAACCGGACAGTAGTTCGCACACAGTTTAATACCAGGGTTAAAAAGAAATAAGAACAAAAAGCAAAAAGGGCTTAGACGAACCGAAGTAGGGGATATTAATACGCCCGGCATCAAGGAAGAGACGCAAGATCGATCGACGCGTGGAGATAGACGTCCAAAAAACGGACCGAGGGGGCGTGGTCGGCGCGCTCAGCGAACTCTTGTGGGTCAACCGAGATCGCCTTCTGAAAGACAAACAAGTCCGCCGGCAGTGAAATACGCTCGGCTCTTGTAGACATCTAAATATTAGGTACGTGGCTATGCTACACTGAGCCTTGTGAACATATTTCGCCCGACAAGTAAATCTGCCAATCGAGTCATTGATATAGCAGCTAGAGTAATTCTAGTCATCGCCGACATCGCGATCATCCTACTCTTTTACATCTTCATCGGTTTATCCATCTCACTTGCAAGTGAACAAGAGATCAACATACTAACTGGAATCATCCTGTTCTTGTTGGCAACCGTAATCGTTGGAATTGCGTTTTCTTTTCTGAAGCCACGCATCGGAAGCATATTACTTTTTATCCCTGTAATCACTCTTGTTATAGTAATTCTTTGGTTTGTTGTGCTTTAAACAAAAAAACGCCAGAGAAAATCTCTGGCGGTAGCAAAAAAGAACATTAATATCTAACTCTTCCTCGCATCCTTCGGAAGAAAACTACAGATATGCCTCCGATTGCTAGCAACACTACAATTGACGGTTCCGGCACCTCAGCTAGTCCCGTCGTCACGTTGCTAATAATTACGCTGGAAGCCACGTCTGTAAAAGGATCCAGTCGAAATCCCAATTTATGTAATCCAGCCTCTGCTTCTCCTAAGTAGAACTGGTGTGGTTGCGCGCCATCAAATACAAATCGCTCATCAACCAAACCAATAACTTGATTATCAAAGTACACTGCCAGCAAACCCTCTGCTCCCAAATCGCTAGTAAACTCTATATCCATAGTCAGGAAGTTAATCGGTTCAGTAACGGTTAGGTCTGCCACATACCACACTGGCGATCCTATTTGCAAAGTCAGCGTCAAATTATCTGCCTGCGCTATTCCCGTGCTACTCGAAACAGCTGGAAGGGTGGCAAAGTCGAGTGGATTATCAAAACGAATTCGCAGCTCCAATCGTGGGCTTAGCTGTGCCGGGGATTAAGTACCACTTCTGTGTCAGTTGAGTAGGTTGCTTCTGGGTTCCATTCGCCAATCGTTGCTTCGCGACTAAGCAAGAAGCCGTAGCCTTCATACTCAGGCTGAGAAATAAGGCTTTCCTGGTAGAACTTACGTGGCCAGGAATGGTTCGTTATTAAGTTTAATGATGGCGTTGGGTTGATTCGCGTTACATCCACATTATGAGCGTGAGGTAGAGCCTCCTCGGTCCAAGGTGAATCGCCTCTGTTTAAGTATTGATCAGCCCAGTCAGCACTGTCACCATAACTATCCGCAAATGTTCCTGGCGCATAAGCGTCGAGGAAAGTAACATGAACTTTCGTGCTTGGCGATGCAGCTTTAATGTAATCAGCAATCTTATCAACCAGTGCCGCGCCAGCACTATTGCCGATAAGATGCACATGCTCATAATTAAACGTCGCCAAAAACTGCCCTTCAAGCGCACCAAGAGCAACAGCGTTTGTCAAAGCTGTGTCAGGCAGAATTGGATTTGTACGACTACCAGCTAAATATCTCCAATCATACGGCACTACTTCCCAATCATCTGCGTCAGGACGATGCATATCAATGTAAGTACGAATATCTTGAGCCATCTCATCAATCCACATCTCTCCTTCTTGTTCATAGGGAGTATTCCATCCGTGCGCAATCAACACTAAGTTATTTACGTCAGCAATTCTCGGCAGATGCGACTTAAATTGCGGTTGTGGCGTTAGCACAAAAACATCAGTAAAAGAAGCTCCGTAAGCAATAATTGCCGGGTTCGTGTCAGCTATCAATGTGCCGGCACCCGTTGCCGTGTCTATGGAAATCAATTCACTTTGTAAGGTATGACCGAATAAAGTGTCACCGACGAAATCCATACCGAATACATTTCGAAAGCCGATAGACCCCACTAAAGTTCCTTCGCCAGTTAACGGATCAATCTCGATCAGTTTATTGGATCGCGTCCGATTAGGAGCCAGTAGTAGTCCTGATGGCGGAGTTTCATTCATAAACAACCGTCCATCCGGAGCAAAGGCTAAATCACCACCATTATTAAAGCCTATAACTCCTACCAAATCAGGTTCAGCTGTCAAAAGGTTAATCGTTCCTAACTCTCCTCCAACGAAAGGTGCGAACGTTGCAAAAAAAAGTGTTCCCTCACTATCGAATTCCAACGAGAACACTTCGCGACGGCCAATAGGGCCTTGGTTGGCAATACCGAGCGAACCAATCAACGTGCTCGGAACTATATCTGGGTTATCAAAGGTGCGTTCATTAAAATCTATGAGGTATAGGTCATCTGGCGCACTGATACCAAACAATTCACCGGATGGTGAAAAAGCAATATCAGTCATAACTATACCCATATCTCCTAACTGTTCCGCAATACCCGAAGCGGGATCAATATCCCACAAAATTCCATTCTCGTCGCTTACCAGAAAAACATCCGCTTGCAGAGGACAAGTAAACAGCCCGCTTACAATTAGCATCGTCCATCGAAACAATCGCAACATGATCTGTTCTCCTATTCTGTTGTTCAAGAACTATCTAAAACCGACGCCTGTTAGCATACACTCTTAATGAATATTTGTAAGCAATTAACAAATACCGTTAAATAATCTAACGGTATTCGCGTTATTAAACTATTCCCAAAATATAAAAAGCAACCAATTGGAAAAAAGTTAAGCAACCTTTATTTAAGTTAATCACCGACAAATAATGATGGCATTAGAATAATCTTGAAGCCGTTGTATGATTTATTTTTCTATATCTCTCTGAATTAGCATAAATTCAGCACAGCACACTCTCCGTATTAGCACGCAAATACGGAAGGTATTAAAATAAGCAGTTAAAAAATCTCATCTACATACCCAAACTAACCGAATATTTGTTATACTCACCACATGACAAATGACATAGCAAAACAGCTAAAACCAACAAAAAAAGGGGATAATAATCCTCCTAAACCACAATTTTTTGACTTATCAAACAAAGAAGACCAATCAAGCCTATCTCAATTACTAAAAGAACAACCACACATAACTGTAATTGATACTTACGAAACCCAGCTAAAGGAGCTTTTTATCCTCGACAATCCACCACTAAACATGAATCCTCCGCAACTCAAAGAAGAATTTAAAAAACACAAAGCAGAGCATTACAAAAACAAAGAAGATTATGAAGTAGGCAACTGGGTATATCTTCCTTGGCGCCACTCTTTGCTTCATATTCTAGATGATGACGGCTACCAACAAGTTCGCACTGGTCGAAACCGCAACCTCATAACCAAAGAAGAACAAGAAAAATTCTACAACAGCACTATCGGCATCGCCGGCCTATCAGTCGGTAACAGTTGTGCCCTCTCTATAGTTCAAACTGGTGGAGGCAAACACATTAAACTAGCCGACCCAGACACCCTAGAACTTACCAACCTTAATCGTATTCGCGGCAGTATCGCCGAGCTTACAGAATACAAGGTATATATGTCCGCCCGCCAAATATATGAACTAGATCCTTACGCCGACCTCACCCTATACACAGAGGGCTTAACTGAAGACAATATCGAAGAATTCATGGACGGTTCAGATGTAGTAATTGATGAAATGGATAATTTAGGCATGAAAGTCCGTCTTCGCCAAGAAGCACAGAAAAGAGGCATTCCAGTCACCATGGCAACTGATAACGGTGACAGTGGCGTAATCGACGTAGAAAGATACGACTTAGATAAAGATATAAAACCTTTTCATGGTAGAGCAGGGGACGACATAGCTGACCGTGTTCTTGGTAAGCAAGTGCCATTACCAGTGCTAGGAAAAATAATTGGCGAGGAATTGCTTGGTTACGATATAATCGAGCCTCGAATGCAACAATCTCTATTAGAAATAGGAAAGACACTACCAACTTGGCCGCAGCTAGGTGGAGCCGCTTTACTTAACGGGGTAGTCGTTGCCGCCACTGTGCGTAAAATAGTTACCGATCAACCAGTGATAGATAATCGCGCCGTCTTATCTCTTTCATCCTGGATCATTCCAGATTACGACAGTAAAGAAGCAATAGCAGAGCGTAAAGCAACCACTGAACAATTTGCCAAAGAATATGAAGCTAACATACAAGCATTTCTTGATCACATGGGTGGAAAAGAATAATTTTTTTCAACAAAGACTTTTACACCGAACTATCCCAAGGACCGAAGTAAATAAAACAGTTAAACTATTTTTGGCTCTCAAGTAATAATTTTAGTTGAAATATGGTTTCGGACTTTAATTTTGCTTTAGCCCAATCTTTTTGACCAGAAGTAAGAAGCTCACCAACACCAATTAATATTCTTCGATTATTCATTTTATCTAAAGCATTAATACATTTTTGTAGTAATTCTTCAAAAGACATTTTTGCTCTTTTTTCTACAATCTCTCGATTAATCGGCCAATCATTCTTAAGGAAAAACCAAACATCATATATATCACGACTCGTCTTATTCATTCTCTCATACATTGCCATCAACTTATGGGCGAACATATCCTGTTGATTCATGACCAGCATAGAAATACCGAGATAAGTTTTAAGTTCATATTGAGAACCAAACTGCCTGCGGTTAATTTCAATTTTTATATTATGTGCCGCTTCTGCATATGACAGCACAACAATCAAAGTATTTCTTTTAATTCTCGCCTCTTTTATTTTTCCATAATCACCAACTATGCTCTCCACCTTATTAAAAACATATTCCTTTTTCGTCGCGTCCAACAAATCAAAATCAAGATCCAGCGAAAAACGTCCTAAATTGTAAAACATATAGGCAGCCGTCCCACCTTTAAACCCTAAGAAAGGGGAGATAGTTGTATCAGAATAAATATCCTTAAGAATTTGCACTAATATTTTTTTGTGTAACGCAGTATCTAGGGGCATAGTTCTCTGACTTTTTTAGCCATCCTTTTATTATTATACATAGGCAATAAAGCAAACACCTTATCCCAATCTAAAGACGACATATTATCAAAATGGTAATCCTTATGAATATAAATCATATCTAAAAAAGCTCTTTCTTTCGTAGCGATAGAACGCTCACTCTTTATATCAATACCGGCATTGTTCACAAGAACAACATCTTTTATCTTTCTAAAAGAATACTTTTGCCCATCGAAAACAATGTCCCGCGTTAAGTAGGAGGCAACAAAGATCTGATTGTAATACTGAAAATTAATTCCGGCCTGTGCTAAAACAGTTTCAAAGCTAACATAGGAAGGAGTAAAAACTTTAGTAGCCAACTCCAGTTTGTCATAATTTTCATCCTTAGCATAAAATCCCTTACGTATACGATACAACTTTCCACTTTTTACATAATAATTAATCCTGACTCGAGTCGCATTCGTTCCGGCATCACCCCACAATAAAACAATATCCTTAAAGGAGAAAACAGTTTTTTTAGACCTCAAGATTGCTGAAAGATGTTCACCTTTTTTCATAATATAAACCAAATATTAGCATTAACCTTACAATTAGTTTACATTAAATAATAAATAATGTCAATATCACCAGATAATATCTTTCCTAAGCCAAAAGAATTTCTTGTACTTTCTTCGCCACTTCTGAATTAAGCGCGAAATGAATACGAATATATCCCGTATTATTTTCAGTATCTGAATACAAAACATTCAACGGTGTCGTCACAATCTTTTTAGCAATTAACTCCTCCACTACCGCCATATCATTTTCATCATCATGTTTTAACAGCATGTAGTATGTTGCCGGCACCGGCAGGGGAGTAAAACCATATTCTTTAAACGCTCCAGCTAACAACTTCATATTCTCTTTTAACAATTCTCGTAAATCAGACACATATTCATTTAATTCATCCAGACTATTATCAAGCACCTCTGCTAGTGCATTTTGCGCCAGTGTTGATCCGCCTAGATATAGCGCATCATGTTTAACCGCCATTTCTTCCACTCTTTCAGGCGAAGTAACCACAAACCCAACTCGCCATCCCGGAATAGCAAAAGTTTTTGAAAAGCTACGCACTATTACTGTCTTAGCTAAATCTAAATCAGCATAAGCACTATCATCTATTACTTCTTCACTCCAGATAAACTCTCTATACATCTCATCTATAATCAATAAGCAATCACTCTCTTTTGCCGCCTCACTCAAATCTTTCAACACATTCACAGACGCCACTTGTCCCGTAGGATTAGCCGGCGTCGTTAATATGAATGCTTTAACGTTATTCATTTTTTCTTTTATCTCCTCCCAGTCAGGTTGTGCATTCAACGGTACTTTATAGTATTCAACTTCAAAGCCTAAAGCCTCCAACATTAATTTATGCCCTATAAAAAAAGGTTCTGGTAACAATACCTTATCTCCCGGTTGACAATCATTTAACAAAGCACCAACCGTTCCGCCCGTTGCACCAGCCGTGCCCAATATATTTTCAACAGACAAATTCCACCCTCGCAAAGACAAATACTTTCTTACCGCCTCCCTATACTTCAATACCCCTCGCTTATTATCGTATCCAGACACACTCTCTACGGACAACTTACCCAAAGCCTTAACTAATACCTCTGGTGGGGGAGCATCTATAACCCCCTGTGCTAAATCATAAGCACCTTCTTTTTTAGCTCTTTCTGCTAATTCTCTAATTCCAATTTGTTTACTCATACTGTCCAACATATTAAAATTTTGTGTGATTGTATAGCAAAAATATCATCTCTATAACTGCAATATTGTTTAGTGTAAAAAACAATCATTTGATGTTAAGAGTAAAAACTTTTTGTGACTCACTTACTATTTTATGTCAATTAATTATAACACTTACTTCGACAAACATGTTGAAATAAACCTGTGATCAAGCTACACTTCACTGTTCAGTAACTACTTGTACCTTGTAAACCAATTAGATTCTTCAGCTTTCTGCCTCTTCTTATTGAGAGCAACATGCTTAATAAACTCTCTATTGTTGAGTAGTTATCTTAAAAAGAATACAGAAAGCTAAGGCTAGAAAGGAGTGGTGTTATGCAGAAGGCACAAAAGTCGCCTAAGAAGAAAATCAGAAACTCTTCTTTGCGACGCAAGCGTGCTTGCTACCGTCTAACACAAGCGTTGAACGCTTTTGAAGGTGACAAGCCTTCTAGTCGGTAAGTAAACCCCCGGGAGCTTTCTCAAACTAGAGAAAGCTCCCCATTTTTTAGGAGGAATTTCCAATGAGTGATTTTGTATTATTGTCGAAACAATTCAGTCTAAAAGGATCACAGGAAGAGCAAATATTACTAGCACTAGTTGGAGGAGAGAAGTATGTGCTTACAGCTGATCAATATGAATTTCTATCTCTTTGTGACGGAACTTTACAGATCAGCCAAATACTCGCCCAGTACGATGATATTTCGCAAGATGTGATCACTGATTTTATAAAAGACCTAAGAAAAATCGGGGCTATCGATATTTCTAATCAGCCAGCAAATAGGACACTAAAGCCAAAGCTTGCTCCCAGTCCACGACTACAAACTATACAGCTGGAGGCTACGAGTGCTTGTAATCTAACATGCTTGCATTGCTATCAAGGAAAGCAATATCCAGTAGCTAACAATCTTACTCAAGAAGAATGCTGCAAGCTGATTAAGCAACTTGCCAAGATGCAAGTTGAGGGCGTAAGCATTAGCGGTGGAGAACCATTACTTGACGATAAGACATATCAACTAGCACGCCTTGTTGAGGCGCACGACATGAGGGTGTTGGCTTTGTTTACTAACGGGTTGCTTCTAGAACACCACGTGGTAGCTGAAATTAGTGAGTGGCAAAGCCAACCTACTGTGTTTGTAAGTCTAGACGCTATTACTCCCGATGCCTTTAAATTTAGAGGCATTAAGCCAGCAGAAGCACCAGAAGCATTAAAACAGACTATCACAGGGATAGAAATGCTTGTAGCAGCTAAGTTACCCGTAGTAATAAACACTGTGGTTAACCAGAGTAACATCGCAACGCTCCATAGCATGCATAAATGCGTGCAAAGCCTTGGAGTCGCAAGTTGGAGATTAGGTTTTCCCAAACGAGTAGGTTTTTTTCAGGAAGCATATAGACAATCAGAAGTTCCCTGGAATGAACTACTACCAGCCATGTTTGCTCTCTTGCGTCACCACCTAAAATGCGGCAATCCATTTCATCTTCAGATAGAATACCTGTACAGGAATGAGCTCTTTGAAGATTTCACCGTGTTGCCCGACAATGCTCACATATGTGACTACGAAGGACGCCGCCACAGTTGTTGCGTTAAACCAAATGGTGATGTTGTCTCTTGTGCCTATTGCACCAACATGCCAGTAGGCAATATTCGCCAACAGCCTCTCGACGATATCTGGTATTCTGCAGCAATGCAATCCACGAAGGATCTTCGCATTATAGATATTTCTGAATGTAGTGAATGTGAATTACGCGGATATTGCGCAACTGGTTGCCGTGCTAACGCCTCCTTTCTTGGTGGTGATTTCAGGGCATCGAAAGACGAATATGCTTGTCGAGCAGTTCACTACTTCGTTGATCAGGTGCTACCATACCTACAAGCACAAGGAATTGCCAAATAGTACAAAATGTCCGATAGTATTCACTAGCGGACTTTTTTTATGAATCAACCATATTCACAGCTTGCCCAATGGTACGACCAGCTATACGACGATAATTTTTATCACCAGTATAGTGAGCTTATTAAACACATAGTTAAACAACGCAAAATACCGAAAATACGTTTGCTCGATATCGCTTGTGGCACTGGAAGACTATTGGCCGAACTGGCTCCAGACACTGTCTTTGCTGCTGGTCTTGACATGTCAGCAGAGATGTTAACGCAAGCCCAAAAACGTCTACCTAACATTAAATTCTACAACCAAAACATACAGGCTATCGAGGTTGATGAAACCTACAATCTCATAACATGCACATTTGATTCTATTAATTATATTCTGGATATCAAAGGCATCATAAATGTTTTTCAGCGCGTGAATAAATATTTAAAAACTGGAGGAATCTTTATTTTCGACTTCAACACTATTCACAAACAAGCAAGCGGCAAAGTCAGCAGGGGAGATGTGACTTACCAGGATCGTATAAACGGCTCCTTTTGGGAGATAGACATTGAAACGCCGGATGGGAAAGAGCAACATCGAGAAAGACTATACACTCTAAAAGAAATAAAATCAGCTCTAAATAAAAGTAACATGCATATTGAAAGCATGTATTCAAACTTCAAAACAAAAACAGAAAAAGAGAATAAGCATCAAAGGTTAATCGTAATTGCCACACAAAACACCACTAAGCATCAGTAGCAAAAGTTAAAATCCCTTCTCCGTAAACAAGAAGGCTCTTTTTTGGCCCCAGGTAGCCCCGCCATCCATCTTGATATACTATAAAAACATGCTTTCCTGGCCTATGTGGCAAAAGAATAATAATGATAATCACAGAGACTCACTCTTTAATCTTCCGCTATACCCACCCGCTCCTTCAACAAACAGTTCAGACAGTGCCATTAACAAAGCCTCCCAACAATTAACAGCTGACACCAACCACAAAATTGCTGACTTTTCCGTAGAAAAAGCCCGCCAACAACTAACCGAAACAAGTGAAGAAGAATGGCAATCAAGAGGAGAAAAACGTGCCATAGCCCTTTTCCACGCCACCGCTGAACACGTTCCTGCCTACAAGGACTTTCTTAAAAAGAACAAAATAAAGCCAAGTAAAGTAAAGTCTTTAAGCGACTTTAAACAAGTCCCATATATCGATAAAGAAAACTACTTACGCGCCTACTCCCTAGACCAGCTATCTTGGTATGGTAATCTTCCATCCGCTCAAATGATTTCTGTTAGTTCTGGCTCTTCTGGACAGCCTTTCTTTTGGCCTCGTGGACAAATTCTTGATGCTGAAACCGCGCTCGAGCACGAACTATTCCTTACCTCATTTTTTGAACTGGATAAACGCTCCACCTTATTCATTGTATGTTTCGCTATGGGTATGTACGTGGCTGGCCCCGTCACCATGAAAAGTGTCCTTAGTATGGGTGAAAAAGGGTATCCTGTTACAGTTGTTACTCCAGGTTATTCACCTGATGACGTGCTCAGTATAATTCCCAGCCTAGCCTCTAAGTATGATCAAGTTGTTTTAGCTGGCTATCCTCCCTACATAAAAGAAATTATAGATCAGGGAATCGATAGAGGAATAAAATGGGAAGACATTCACCTAAGATTCCTTCTCGCTGGTGAAGGATTCAATGAAACTTGGCGAACTTACGTAGCTGAACTTGCCGGCAACCAAAGTCCTGTATTTGATTTTCTCAACCTATACGGCTCAGCCGACGCCGCCGTATTAGCCCACGAAACAATTACTTCTATTGTCGTCCGCAGAAGAATAGCGGAAGATATAAAATCACGTAAAAAAATATTCAAAGACGAAAGACTTCCATCTCTTTTACAATACCACCCTGAACATAAGTTTTTTGAATGCGAAGACGAAGAATTAATCTTCACAACTACTGGCGGTATTCCGCTTGTTCGCTACAACATACACGACAGAGGAGGCATACTTAAGCGCCAGGATATAATAGACACCCTACCCAAGATGGAAAAATATTTTGACGAGCTTAAATCAAATAATCAGCTATGGAATCTACCATTCATATATGCTTTCGGAAAAAGCGATCAAACCGCTATTCTATATGGTGCCAATGTATATCCAGAGAATATTCGTTATGCCTTAGAGGAAGAAGGGCTTAGACAATATTGCACCGGAAAAATAATAATGTATACAGACCTAGACAACAACAAGGATCAACGCTTGTATATAGAAGCCGAATGTGCAAATGGAACCAAACCAACAAAACGATTAACACAAAAGATCGCTGGGAGAATTCTAGAGACACTACTTGATATTAATTCTGAATATCGTGTAGTGCATCAGGGCATTGGAGAAAGAACAGAACCAAACGTGCGCCTGTTTCACAATAACGATGAAAGGTTCAGGTCTGGCAAAGTAAAACATTCCTGGACTAAAAAAATAGTAAATTAGACAGAGAATGGACTTTACAGAAATTGGAATACTTTTTATTGCGGTCCTTGTTAATTTTGTATTGAGTGGTTTTGTGTATTTACGCAACCCACGCAGCGCTACCCATCAATTGTTTACGTTGTTGGGGGTAACCATGAGTTTGTGGAGTGTTACAAATTATTTTGCTACTAATGCCGAAACACAGTTTGCTGCGATTTGGCTTACCCGCGGAGTTATGTTTTTTGCAACTCCCATGTCCGTTATTTTTTTCCTTCTCATGCATACATTTCCGCATTCAACTTATTCACTATCAAAAAAAACACTAGTCACATGGATCTTTCTTACTATCATAACAATGGCGGTTGCAATGTCGCCCTTTCTTTTTTCTCAAGTTGAATTAGTGCCAGGCTCGGCCCCCAAACCAACGCCAGGCCTAGGAATGATTCTTTTTATACCCATTGGTATTGGTACTATTCCACTAGGTATTTATTATTTAATAAGGAAGAGCATAAAGGCACGAGGAGTAGAAAAAATCCAAACACAATTTCTCTTACTCGGAGCTGTAATAATGTTCATTCTTATTATCTCTTTAAATTTTATTTCAGTAATAGTGTTTGATACAAGCGCATTCACTAAGTTTGGACCTCTTTTCACTCTACCCTTTACTTTACTTGCTGCCTACGCTATCGTTCGACATCGTCTCATGGATATCCGCGCCGCCGCTGCTCGCAGTTTATCCTTCTCCATCCTTATCGGCGCCTTCGCCCTTATTTATGGCGCCATCCTCATATTAGCCGTTCCACCACTAGCTAAACTTCTCAACATCAATCCAGTTATTATTTCCACCGCCGGTGCTCTTTTAGCCGTTTTGCTTGCTAGCTACGTAGAACGCGTTTTACGTAAACTAACTGATCGTTTTCTTTTTCAACAACAAGCCAACTACAAAAAAGCTCTAGTTGTAGTCGGCAAAGAACTCTCCGGCACCATCAATATTAACGATGTTACTACCACCTTACTCAAAGCCATGAAAGACACTGTTCGTAGTAAAAAAACAATCATTTTACTAAAAGAATCAAAAGGCACTAGCTTCACACCACAAGCCACTCAAGGTGTTCGTGATATCAACGTCTCAATTTCACAAAACCACGCCTTAGTAAAACACATAAAACACTCTCCTGGCCCTCTTGTAAAAGACGAGCTAACCATGGAAAAAGAACAAGAAACATCACCTCAACACATTACAGAAATAGAAGAAGTAGAAAGTACCTTCAACTGGTTAGACGTCGCCGTCGTTCTACCTCTTTATGTTAATAAGAAACTGACTGGCCTTATAGCTCTAGGCGATAAGCTATCCGGCGCTCCATACATGCAAGACGACATTAATTTCCTCTCTGCCTTATCTCCACAAGCTGCCGTCGCCCTTAAAAATGCCCGACTGTATAAGGAGTCATTAGAATTCGGTCAAAAATTAGAAGCCGAAGTAAAAAGAGCCACCTTAGAATTAGAAGTAGCCAACGAACAATTGCGCGACCTAGACAAAGCCAAAAGTGAATTCTTAAGTGTGGCTAGTCACCAGCTCTACACCCCACTTACTGCGCTCAGAGGCTACCTCTCTATGATTCAAGAAGGGGAGTTTGGTAAAACAGCACCTAAACAAAAACCCATTATCAATATTCTAGAAAAAAGCGCTAACCGCCTCATAAACCTCATTAAAAACCTCCTCGACATCTCCCGTATAGAGAAAGGCCGTCTCGAACTAAACTTAGAATCAACCAATATAGTGCAAATGACTGAAGAACTAGTAAAAGACCTATTACCTAACGCCCTGCGCAAGAAAATAAAGTTTAAAATGCATGCTCCAACCGAACAGCTTCCTAACATAGTGGCTGACAAAGAACGCATCAGACAAGTCTTACTAAACACTATAGATAACGCCATCAAATACACTACTAAAGGTCGTGTTGATGTCACTCTAGAAAAAAACATGGATGATATTATAATCTCCGTTACTGACACCGGTAGAGGAATGGCTCGAGATGAAATTGCTAAGATATTCACCAAGTTCACCAGAGTAGGCGGTGATGCTCGCTTTCGCACTGAAGGATCAGGTCTTGGCCTCTACGTTGCCAAGCAAATCATTCGCGAACACCATGGCGACATAGAAGTAACCAGTCCTGGTCTGGAAAAAGGCTCCACCTTTGCTATTCATTACCCTATTGAAGGATCATCTCAAAGTCTCAAAGCAGGCGAGCAGGTCAGTGTAGAAA
>SDBS01003950.1_pt1 | contig 14542 bp, 18 predicted proteins | sample 2277091 | NCBI WGS metagenome assembly SDBS01 (sample SAMN10404972, study PRJNA504765) | marine sediment metagenome | isolation source: marine sediment core GS10_PC15, 163 cmbsf | place: Arctic Ocean: Southern Knipovich Ridge | collected 2010
CCTGATCTGGTGTTGGACGATCCTGCCAAGGTGGAAACGGCAATCGAAAATCTGCGGGCCGCGCGCAATCAGAAGGGCCTGATGGTTTTCAATGATGACGAAAGTCTTGACTCCATTGTGGAGTTCTATGACACGTCCTGGCACTGTACACAACCGAACGTCATAACGGTCGATCCTGACGGTAGGTTGAGGGCGTGTGGTTATCGACGTGGGCGATACTGCAACGAGTTGAGTATCACGGACTTTTGGGTTGACCCGGAAGAAGCGACGATGAAATGGCTACACGCGTGGCAGGCCGATATGTTGGAGTGCCCCGGGTGTTTGTGGGCGATGTGGTTTAGCGCCGAGAATCAGGACAGCAAGGGCGCGGAAGTTGCACAACGATATTTCGGGCAACACGGTACGACGGGCGCAAGTGAAGATCATTGGGCTGATGTCGACATTGGTAACAAAGGCTTGGGCGTGGCCGATCTGGGTCATCAGGGAACGCGCACAGGAATGGTGCGTAAACGCGGAGATTGGGAAAAGATCAAGCCGCGGATTGAGGCGTGGCATCCCGGTACGCCAATGGAGTAGGGCGATGGCCTACAAGTTAATGTTTCTGTTGTGCGTTGTTTTGTTGGCAGCCTGCGAGTCGGAAGGTCAAAAGGCTGTCAAGGTCGCGGAGGCGAGTGCGATCCAATTAGCCGCCGAAACGGAGGCGGAGGCGGCACGCGTGGCCACGGAGTTGGCTGCCGAAAAGGTGCGCCTGGAAGCAGAGGTTGAGGCGACACGAAAGGAACTTGAACTTGTGCGGCAGCAAACAGAATGGGCCGCGCGGGTGAACACGACGAACACAACATCCAATGTCAAAACGATAGCGTGGACTGCGCTGATTATAACCGCGGCGTTTTGCGTGTGCACCGTCGTCGTGTCGCTTATGCGTGACGTTAGTCGTAGCACATCAAGCGCTTACAATTTGTACGCACACAACCGAGCGCAACTCGTGACGTTCAAACCTGACGCGCGAGGGCTGATGCCAGGAGTGATGACGGGCACACATATGCTGATGCCTGACACCGGCCTAAGCCTTGCACGTGGCGAAGAACGTGACGCACAAGGACATCTTATCGCGGGTCAAACACAAGTGCGCTCCGTCATATTGTTGACGGGTGCGGCGAAGGCGATGGCAAAACATAAGCACGAGGGCGCTGACGCGGCACTGTACACGTCGGTCGGCCAGTTGCCTGTCGTGTATGCGGAGGTAGTCGATGAAAGTTAAAGTTCGCCGTGACAACGATGTGAGCCGCGAGCACGGTATTGTGAAGGGAGAAACATATGAGGTGGCTACAACGGAAGCTGGCAATCCTGCGTTCGTCGGCAGTGGAGTTCAGATTAGAATTCCAGGCACTGATAGAACTTATCTGCTTGCTGCGGGAGGCTGGCAGGCAGTCGAAATCGACGGCAAAGAACTCGAGTTCGTCACTGGAGAATCACGGGCAAAAGCGAGAGGAGACAGATAATTAGATGTGCGGAATTGTGGCAGCATATTGGAACCCCAAAAACGAAGTTGAGGCGACGCTGGACGCGCACCGCTTGGCTGAAGTTATGGCCGCGTCGAATGTGCGCGGGCACGATGGGTGGGGCTTGGCGTACTGGGATGCGAACACAAAAGTCTCGACTTTTTACAAGTTCGAAAATTCACCCAACGCCGTAGTCATTCAGGAATTGATTGAACACCTGGGCGATGGCTCGACTATCATCTTTGCGACACGTGCGGCACCCGTGACAGAAGGCGGAGTCGTTCCTGCAAACACGCATCCGCACGTCAGCGAAGATTGGCTTGTCGTTCACAACGGCATCATATCAAATGACGAGGAGTTGGTACACGAGTACGGGTTGGCGCATCAACTGCGTACCGACGTGGACACGGAGATCGTTGCACACGTACGCGATTATGTGGGCGGGCCTGCACAATTGGCCGAACGACTCGTGGGCGGGTTTGCCCTTGCGATGATAAACCGACACGACGGGACGCTGCAGATCATTCGCAACTACAAAACGTTGTGGCAAACGTCCCGGTCGGGATTGTACGTTGTGGCCTCTGAGGCTGAGTTTTTGATCGGTGTCGGCGGCGTGGTGACGGAGTTTCCGAAAGAGTCGTGGTTACACGTCAACGGGCCGGTGACAAGGACGGGTCGGTTCAGCGCGGAGTATTGGTCGCACGTGCCGAAGATGGACAGGAACAAGGCGCTCGTCGTCATCAGTGGCGGTATGGACAGCAGTCTCGTCGCGTTTATAGCCCAGAAATTGTACGGCTTGAATGTAACATTGTTTCACGTCAATTACAAACACAAGTCGGAGGCAATGGAGTTAGAGGCTTGTCAGGCTGTCGCGGCAGAGTTGGACGTCGAACTGATCAGCGTCGACGCGGATTGGCTCGGGGAATTGGGCGCGTCGCCGTTAACATCGGAGGACATAGATGTGCCGCTCGGACGGAAGTCAAGCAAAACGTCGCTTTGTTGGACGCCTGCGCGCAATCTCGTGTTCCTTTCAATGGCAGCGGCATATGCGGAGGCGCGCGGCATTGGCTATATCCTGTACGGGTCGAATCTGGAAGAAGAAGGCCCGGCCTGGAAGGACAACGATTTAGCCGCGGTGCGCGCTTTCGACGATGCGTTCTTTTATGGGACGCTCGGAGGCGTCAGGTTGTTCAACGTGTTGGGCCGCCTGATGAAGCGCGATATAATTGCCTTGGGCACACACTTGGGTGTTCCGTTGGGCCTGACGTGTTCGTGTGACGAACCTGTGTGGTCGTCGACTGATTATTTCGGAGTAATCAATTCCAAAGTAATACTAACGACGTCTAAGTGGGTGGCGTGCGGCAGGTGTGGTTGTTGCCACAATCGACGGCACGCGTATAGGCAGGCCAAGCTTGACGACCCGCAGGAATATGCGTTTGATATGATCGATCATTACCCGTCGACGGACAACGTTGGCGACACTGACGTTGAGGACATTATACAAAATCGCATCGTTGGGCCGCAGGTTTACGAAGTTGCGGGCGAGGTTGTCGACACGAAAAACATACGTGCGCTGATGCGCATAGCGAGGAGACAATAATGAGCAAGGATGTTTTGTTGTACAGCGGGGGGATGGACAGTCTGATCGCTTGGTACTACTTACAGGAGCCGTCGACAATGTATGTCGACTTGGGGCACAAGTACGCGCACAAAGAAAAGCAGGCGATAAACCTGCTGCCTCCGTCGCCTGTGACATTCGAGTCGAACTACGGAAAAGCTTTCGAGGAAGACGATGCGCACATTGCCGGGCGAAACTTTTACCTTGCGATGTACGCGGCAGCGTGCGGGAACGACGTGATTTGGCTGGTGACGCAGGCGGGTGAGCAAAACGTGCCTGATCGAACACCGGAGTTTTACGAAAAGTCAAGTCAAGCATTGACGCTGATTTTCGGGCGCGTCGTCGAACTTCGCAATGTGTTCCCGGTGTTGCACAAACACGAAATGGTGCGCTGGTATTTGGGGTCTGGCCATCCCGACGTTTACTTGCGAGTCGCGTGGTCGTGCTACAATCCGCCCGACAACGGGGCGCTGGAGTGCGGTGCGTGCGGGGCGTGTTTTCGGAAGTACATCGCACTGGAGTACAGCGATGTGGACACAACTGGGTTGTTCGCACACGACATTCACCAATGGGGCTTGGTGAATTATGTCTCGCGATTGAACGAATACCCGTGGCAACGTGTTGAGGCTATTGCGAAGGTGTATCTGAAGCATTCTGAACGCAACCTTGGGAAGCTGTTTTCATTCGCACCCACGCGGTTTGGCGTGGGTAATCTGTAGGAGCAGAAATTATGATTGCGATCTTCAGGGATTATGCGTTGTTGTATCGGTACATCGACTGGGGAACGTGTGCGGTGTGGTGCGCGCTTTTTGTGTCTTCAATTGCAGTTTGGGGCGGTATCGCACTGTTGCTTTTTCGTTGAGAGGAGGTTAGATGTATCTTTTTTTTGCAGGGCTGGTGTCAAGCAAACCTATGATGACCGCGTTCAAGGATGCGGGGTATATTGAGCGGCCGAAGGTGGGCGCGCTCGTTTCGTACGCGTACAAGTCACACTATCACAATGCGCGCGCGTTCGGGATTGAGCCGATTATGGTTGACTCCGGCGCGTTCAGCCAAACGAATACCGGGATGGTGATAGACCACGAAGCGTATTTGGAGTACCTGCTGGAGGAACGCGACAATATCAAGATCGCCGTTGCGTTGGACGACTCACGGAACCCTGCCGTTTCGTTGGTCAATTATGACATCGCACGAAAAGAAATTCCGGAGATTATGCCCGTGTGGCACGTCGGTGAGGAATGGTCGTTGTTGGATTACTATGTCGACAACGCACCGTGGGTTGGCCTGGGCGGTGTCGCAGGGCAAAGAATTGTGTGGCGCAAGCTCAAGCCCGCGTTGGAGAAAGTTTTTATGCGGTATCCCACAACACGTTTTCACGGGTTTGGGATAAACGATTTTCGGCTGACAGTGCTGCCATTTTATTCGTGCGATGCGATGACGTGGCGCAACGGTTCGCGCTTCGGGCAGATCATTATGCCGGACGGGCAACGTCTTTTCGTGGGCCGTACGATGAACGCCGAAACGCCGCAGGAGATTGTGGCAAGAGGTTTTCCCACATTTTTCGAGGAACACGGTATACCGTATCCGTTTCCTGAGGATATGACTTGGGATCTTTTTGACATTCTGAATATGAAAACGTTGGTCGCCTTGATTGTCGACCGGGAGCAGACAAAGTTACAGGATCATATGCAGGCCAGTTTATTTTAGAAGGGCATAATGTCACAGTTTGAGAAGAAAAACAATACGGAGGACGGGCGTGCAGAATCGGCAGTACAACAGCCGCGCGCACGCACGAGTTTTACAGTCCCGGAGCTTGCGACTATTGAGGAGGCGTTGTCGTACTACATTGTACACGCGCAAAACAGCGAGATGTCGGCGTTGGCTGGGCAGGTTCGAGTAAAAGTTTGCGCGGCGCGAATGCGCCTTAACGAGCCATTGGTTGAAAAAGTGGCAGACAGCTACTCGTTGTTCGAGATCGATGCGTTCGCGCTCGAAGTGAAAAGGGACCAACCGTGAAAAAAGTTTTAGCCATTGACATTGAAACGCAGGGTGATGACGGCGATCCTGATATTACGCGAGACAAAATCCTTATCATCTCCGCGGTGTGGGACGACGGTACAGAGTATTTATTCGATGCGAAGGCCGTCCCGCAATGGTTCTTGCGCCTATTGGAAGATCCCGATGTACTGAAGCTCGCACACAGCGCGCCTTTTGAAATTGCGTTTTTGAAGCGTGATTATGATGTGGCCGTTTGGCCCGTATGGGATACGTTGGGTTGTGAACGTTTGCTGGTGGCAGGCTTGCTCGGTGTCAGCTCCGGCCTTAAGGCCGTCTGTGAACGTCGTCTCAATCGCACATTGAACAAGGGCATCCGGGATCGCTTCAAGCTGGGCGCGTCAGCCATCGGTGACGCGGAACGCGAGTACTGTTTGGAAGATTCGCGCGTCCTTCACCCGATATACCAACAGCAGAAAGAGGAACTGTTGGAGCGTGGTCAAGCGAACGCGGCCCGCACCGAAAATGTTATGGCGCCCATCGTGGCGGAGATGGAGCTAACGGGCATCGAGTTCGACGCGGAGTTGTGGGAGCAGTACCTGCCGCTTATGAAAGCGCAACGAAACAAAGCGTTGTTGTTCGTGTGGGATGCGCTGGGTTGCGACTATTCGACGAGTTTGTTCGGTGATCCGGCGGGCGGTGTGTCGTTGACATCGCACAACGCTATTCTGCCGGCACTTCGGAAGGTTGGCATCGATCTTGAAAATTATCGTATGAAGACACTGCTGGAGCACATACTGTCGACGGACAACGAAGACGAACAGGCGCTGCTGGGCAATATTTTGTGCTTTAAGAAGTGGGACAAAGCGTACTACGGTTGGAACTATCCGCAACACGTGTCTGACGACGGGCGCATCCACGCGCATTTCAACGCGCAAGGATCGAGGACGTTTCGCTTTACATCGAGCAAACCGAACTTGCAGCAAGTGAGCCGTCCGCTAAAAGACGACCCCATCCTGCATCGTTTCGGTGCGCTGGAGGACGTCAACTTCAGGCATTTGTTTCGCGCACAAAAAGGTTGGATTCTGATCGGTGCAGATTATTCGCAGATCGAGATGCGTGTCCTTGCGGAGTTGACGCAGGAGAAGATGTACATAGACGCGTTCGTCAACGGGGAGGACACACATCAAGCGGCAGCAGAGCTTATTCTCAAACGTGCGCTGCGCAACAAGGACGAGCGTAACCTGGGCAAGATTATAAATTTCGGCGTTGTCGCGTTTGGGGGCGGAGTCAAAACAATTCGTAGTGGAGCTATTGGTTACGGTATGCGCGTCACAATGGAGGAGGCGAAACGCTACCTTGAAACGTTCAGGGAAAGTAATCCGCGCATCGAAAAGTGGGGCAAAGAAAGTCTCCGCTTTATGATGCAGAACGGCTACTTACAAACGCCAGGCGGGCATCGGCGCTGGCTGCACGGTGAAGAGCGGCCTACGGTTGCGAAGAACACTCCGGTGCAGATGTTTGCCGGAGAAATTTTGAAAGATGCAATGGAGCGCCTTTATTGGGAGCTGCGTGTTCAGGACATTCCTGCGCGTTTCGTTTTGCAAGTTCACGACGAGGTGGTTTTGGAGACACCCATAGAGCTTGCACAACAAACACAGGAGATTGTCCACGTGTCAATGCGCGACGCGGGGAATGTGTGGCTCAAAACGGTACCCACAGAGGTCGACGGCTATATCTCCGCGACCTGGGAGAAATGAGGAAAAAGATGAAGTTTAAAGCACTGAAAGGCGATGTGCTGGCCGCGTCGTCAAGGGTTACGAAAGCAATCTCATCCCATGTCGTGCAGGCAATTATGAAGAACGTGTATGTGGAGGCACACAAGGACGGTTACGTTTTGTTGCGCGCGACGAACGGTGTCCTAACAATTGACGCGAAGTTCGGTGCAACCGTTACCGAGGAAGGTTGTGCGTGTTTTGATCCTATGGTTTTTCAAACGATTAACCACTATGACGGAGAAAAGCCTATATCGTTTTCGGTGAAGAAACGTTTGACGATAACTCAAGGGCGTCGGCGAAATAGTAACGCAATTGTGCCCGGTGACGACTTCCCGGAGGCCTACTACATTGACACGTGGCACGTGGCTGACGTGGCTGACTTGAAGCGCGTCTTCGAAAAGACGTGCATCGCTGCCAGTGCTGTCGCAGATTTGCCTATTGTGGCAGGCGTATATTTGAACGCGAGTTCGGGATACATTCTTGCGAGTGACGGTAATCAGGTTGTGATGAACGCGCTGAACTTGCCTGATCAAGACGGTGTGGTGATCCCATCCGCCCGGTACTTGCTGTCATTGCTGCCATTTTTCAAAGGTTACGAAACGATAGAAATGCACATCGGCGAGCGCCTTGCGTTTCGTGCACACGATTGGGAAGCCAGCCTGCTGGGCTTGAGCGGCAATTTCCCGGTGCAAGTTCGTGAGCACGCGTTGAAGATGGTTGACAAAAAGGCCACTGTGCGGATGTGTGTCGACACGCAGGAGCTGTTGTCTGCCCTTGACGTGTGCGCGTTGTACAGTCAACGGGCCGAGGTGGGCGGGAAGAATTACTACGCGGAGTTGTTGATTGAAAACAACGAAGTGAATATCTCCATTGAAGTGGCCGAAGTCGGCTCTGCTGTTGAGCCACTGACATCGGCAGAGCTGGACGGAGATGACAAATTTGTGATTAGGTTTCACCCCGTCACTTTGCGCGAGTGCATCGACGTTATTCAGAGCACCACGACGGAGATGGTGTTTTTTGAAACACTCGCGCCTTTCATCGTACTTGACGACAAGGATCCTGAGTTCGTGTATATGCAGGTGCCCATCGTACGAACAGGTATAACTGATGGTGAGGACGATGATCCGCGCATCGCAGCGAAACGCGACAAGAAAGAGGAGCCCGAGGCTGAGGTCGTTGAAACTGACGACGACGAAGACGAATCGTTTGACTGGTAGGAGGTCAGAGTGAAGGAACTGCTGGAGTTAGGGGAACTTGAGCGCATTGTAAACGCCGACGCGGCAGCACAAGCCGCGTGGTTGAACAGTGTGGGGCGCAACCTGCTGCTGGTTAGAAACAGGAAACTGTTGCGTTCGCTAAGTTTGTCAATATGGACGACCTGTTAGCGACGACGGCGGCGGTAAAGCTTATTAAACTTTTGGGTATAGATATTTAGGAGGGCATAGTGACAAACGAAACAATGGGTATAGTTGTGCGTTCCGGCAATATGTTGGAGACGATTGACGATGTGCTTTTTGCTGCGCCCGATATTCAGGAAGCGTGGCTCCGCGGCGTTGGTGAATTGCTGCTTGACATCGGACACTTGCACAACAGGACGAAGATGGAGGAGTCGCGCATCCTGTGGACGATCCACAACGTGTGGGTCGATAAGGGCAGCACGGAGGGCGGGGCGTTTTTGTCCCGCGAAGCAACGTCACCGTGGGCCGGTGATTATATGACGTGGGCGAAACGCTACACGCAAACGACGGCGACGGAGCCGAAAGAAGACACCATCAAACTTAAAATCTCCGTGTATGAAACGTGGGTACAGTTTCCCAACACGGGTTTCCGACCTGACGACGACGTGGTGTTCTTGCCGGAGCGGGCCGACGACGGGCAAAAGATCGACGACCCGGATAAGTGGGACGAGCACGATTTTGACCCAATGGAAATCGACTACGCCAAACTGCTGGCAGCGCGGCCCGTTGCGCGTCAAGGGAAGATGACTCCGGAGGCGTGGAGTGCGTTGGCAGATCCGTTGGTATCGAAACGTTCGCTGGACGCGGAATTGCGCAAGGTCAATAGCGAGGACGACGAGGTTGAGGACGATAAGATTGGGGCGCCTTCGATCTGGTGTGACGAAGGCATTCTGTACGTGACGTTTCAAGGTGAGACTGTCGCGTTCGCTCGCTTGCTCTCGGAGGAGCTGGAACATCCGTTGGCGAACGAGGCGGCTAAACAGTTACTTGCGACATTTGGCATAAAGTTGTCGGCGGACCTATTTAGTACGCCCGACATTGAAGTCAACGCACCTGTAGCGGTGCAGAATAAAGATACGGTTGTAATCAGTCGACACGGCAGCCGTTTTATTGAAGTTAGTAACGCGGATGAGCTGTGCCAGTTGATAGAGGTGTGTGAACACGCGTTAACTTACAATGCCCCACCGGAGCAGGAAATTCTTGATACCCTGCCAGATGAACCTAATAAATCGCTGACAGAGGAAGAGTATCAAAACTTGACAGCGGATGAAACAATTTGTTTAGATCCAGATGATGACGAACAGTGGGGGTGGTAAAATGCGCTGGAGAAATAGTTTAACTGATCGACAAATTCAAATTGTGAACAAGGCGCCTGATCTGTTTGCGTTGGGGATGCCCATTGTGGCTCCTCCGGAGACGTGGTCAGCGCTCGGTACAATGGAGGATCTGTTGGATGGGGTGCCGCCGGTGCCTGACCCGCGGCCGGTGTCAGATCGAGTCATCATAAAGGCGCCTTATCATAGTCAATGGGATCCTGACGCAAAGAAAAAGACGATGGACTGTGGGGCTGCTGCCGCCGAGATCGTGGGCGAGCATCTCGTTCCGGAAAATAGTGACGTGACGACGGACGAGATTTACTATTATATGACGAAAGGTGACAACCGCGGAACGTACCTGTGGGAATTGAGCAAGGCGATGGTTCACTTTTACGGGTTCAAATTGAACGACGCGAACCTCAGTGACTACGCGCGGCTGCGTACGCATTTGGACCTGGGTCGGCCGATAATTATTCTTGTCAAGTACGGGAATTACACGATGCGGATGGACCGTGGCTACACAGGTGGGCATTGGATGGTCGTCGTCGGCTATGACTTCTATCGGCACGAAGGTAAGACCATTCTACGTTTTTACCTGCACGATCCTGATTTCTGGGGTGCGGATGCGCAGGGCGCGGAGGTGTGCATAACGCAGGAATTGCTGAGCAAGATGCAGGCACCGTATAATTATTTGGCGGGGATTCCTGATTATGACGTGTAAAGTTTTGACATTGCGGTTGGACTTGCCTCCAGGCAAGAACCAAAGCCACGGGTATGGGCGTGGGCGGGTGTACACGTCAAAGATTGCGCGGGAATGGGCGGAGGCCGCCGCGCTGGAGATCGGTACGCAGGCCGGCAGACGAAGCTGGAGCTTGGACCGTTTGCTCGATTGGGAAATTCAAATGACTTGGAGCGTTGGTAAGCGGCGTATGACGCTTGACATCGACGCGCCGGTCACGCTTGCAATGGATACGATATCTCGGAAGTTGAATTTCGACGACGAGATTTTTACGCGGTTGGTAAGCGAGCGCGTGAGACACGACGAGCGTTGGCTAGAGGTTTCGCTAATACCACGCTGAAAGGAACACGATGAGTTTAGGTCCGTTTGTGGCCGGTCCGAACTTTGATCCCGAGAACGGGTTTTATTGTGGGGACCACTTGGAGTTGATGGCGCAATTACCAAACAACAGCATAGGCTTAACTGTGACTAGTCCGCCTTATGATGGGATGCGCAACTATGAAGGTTACGATTTTAACTTTGAGGCTTTGGTGTCGCAACTATGGCGTGTGACGTTGCAGGGTGGAGTTGTCGTGTGGGTTGTCGGTGACCAGACGAAAGATGGTACAGAAAGCGGGACAAGTTTTCGGCAGGCCCTGCATTTTAAGGATGTGGGTTTTAATTTGCACGACACAATGATCTTTGAAAAAACAGGTGGAGGCGCGGTTGGATCAAACCTTTGTTATCTGCAAGCATTTGAGTATATGTTTATTTTTAGTAAAGGACGTCCGCGGACAACCAGTCTGATTTACGATAGAAAAAACGTACGCCCGGGAAAAGGAAAAACTTCTGGAGGCCGGAGGTGTCGGACGGGGGAGTTGACTCCAAAAGTAACTGTGGATTCAAAGAAAATGGGCCGCAGGTTTAACATATGGAAGTACGCGCAAGGTAGCGTGGCTGTGGCACAGAAACAGCATCCCGCGGTGTTTCCTGTGGATTTAGCTTATGACCATATCATTAGTTGGTCTGCGGAAGATGGTATTATTTTTGATCCAATGGCCGGTAGCGGGACTACAGCAAAAGCTGCGGTCAGGGCGGGTCGAAAATATCTCGGCTTTGACGTGGCGCAAAAATATGTGGATGCTGCGCGTGTTTGGTTGCGGCAGTGGTGAAAGGAACACGATGAAAAGGATCAGTTACTCACAAATGTCGACGTTCGACGAGTGCCCACGTAAGTGGTACTGTCAATGGATACAAAAGAAGCGGCAGCCGAGCAAGCCCATTATGAGGTACGGCGGGGACGTTCACAAACTGCTGGAGACAAACGTTGGGCCCGCGCCCGGGGGTTACAACAAGGCGACATTGAAGAAAGCGCTAGATATGGATTTCTCGTATATGGGCACGGAGTTGTCCGCGAGGGAAGCTGACATTCATTGGCGCGTTGTCGCGTTGAATCTCGTACGCAAGGCGCGCTTGTTACTCCGGAGTTATCACGTTGAACCGGAGCCGTTTACTGATGGGATGTGCGGCCCGGAGCGCCGAGTGTACGTGGGCCAGGAAATTATGGGCATCGTTGACCTTGTGGCAAAAAGTCGCGACGGCAAGTTGTGGGTTGTTGACTACAAGACGACGAGCGAAACGTTCACCGAACACGACATACGCACTAGTGAACAGTTGACGGGGTACGCGTGGTTGGTGTGGAAGAAATACCACATCATACCTGACTACGTGGCCTACCTGACGCTGAACCGCAACACCGGAGTCGCGTCATTGTTTCGCACACATCGCCCGAAAGAACGCCTCGACGCGTACGGGCGCAAAGTGAAAAACATAAGCGACCTGATCAACCGGCAGGTGCAGTGGCAAAACCCAGAGGCGTGCTACGGTAAGTATGGCCTATGTCATTTGTACGACGAGTGCTGGTCTGGGCTGGCAGATGATATGATCCACATCGACTCGTGGGCGCCGCCGGCGATCCCACAGAAAGGAAAGTGATGAACGACTTTATTGATAAGGCTCTCGGCGTTGAAGGCAACAAATTTTTGATGGACTCGATGTTAATGTACGAGGCCGGTTACGCGTCGTGGGACGCGTGGATTTCCATCTTGCGGCAAAATGCAAAGATGAACCAGGACTACAAATGTCCTTGCGGTCGCGAGCTCGAGGGCGAAGATTATCAGTTGCACCACGCGCTCGTGTCGAAGAATGATGTCAAAGGGTTCAAGGACAAAGGCCGTCGACACGCGTATATCCAAAACACGTTTAACGTCATTGCCTTACACCCGGAGTGTCACGATGGTTTCTCGCGCGAGATGGCAGCGATTTTCCTTTGTGAAATTTTCGGCGAGCACGCGGTGACGACGTGGTTCTATTCACTGAAGTGGAAGGGCACATTTCGCTCGTTTCCGATGGACGACTTTTAACCGGCACCTTGATACAATATGCGCAGACGGGCAGAAACCGATTGTTAACGTTAACATTGGGATATAATCGTGCTGGCTCGCGCTACAGTGTTATCCCAAGGTGCAGCGAAGTAAAATGCACACGTGTGTATTTGCCGATACAGAAAAGGAATAAAAAATGTCTGAATTTCAGTATATCTACGCGGTTGAAGACGATGCCGGAAGACGACACTATGTAGGTAAAACTGGAGATGTCAAAGCTCGTTTGCGTCATTGGCGAAGGGAGTTTGCTTTTCCTATTATTGTCGTTCTTCTCGAACGCGTGACTAAGGACAATTGGCAAGAGCGGGAACGATATTGGATTGCCTATGGACGTGATGCAGGTTGGCCTTTGCGAAATGTGGACGGTGGTGGGCGGGGCAATTGGGAACATACTGCCGAAGCGCGGGTTAAAATTTCGCGCAAGGCCGTTGGCCGAGCTGTTTCGCAGGTGACAAGAAATGCTGTTAGTGCGCGATACTTGGGGGTAGCTAAGTCGCGGTATCAAGTTCAGTTGTGTGCTGCTGCACAGCGAGGGCGAGCAAATAAGCGACACATTCGTCTTTTTGGGGTTGTGGAATTTGAAAGTTATGCCGATGCCATACGAAGAACGAGTTGGTCGCGCGGGTATATCAAAAAACACTCCATTGAGTTGAATTGAAAGGGGGATAGCGGTGAACATATATGTTAAATATAGGCCTTCAACGTTTGCGGCGGTCGCAGGCCAGGAAGCGATCAGTTACGCGCTGCAAACGCAGCTCGACCGCGGCAAGGTGTCCCACGCGTATCTGCTGTCAGGCACACGCGGCACTGGTAAGACGACGTGTGCGCGACTGCTAGCTATGGGCGTCAATTGTGAAGACGGGTCGCAGCAGCCTTGTGGTGTGTGCGATACGTGCAAACAAATTATACAAGGTGCATACGAGGACGTTATTGAGCTGGACGCGGCGTCGCGTTCGGGCGTTGACGGGGTGCGAGAAATCAAGGACAAAGCACGCTATGCTCCGGTGCGCGGCAATAGGAAAGTTTATATCATCGACGAGGCGCATCAACTGAGCCCTGCAGCTAGCAATGCTTTGCTCAAGGTCATCGAGGAACCGCCTCCGACCACAATGTTTATTTTCTGCACGACAGAGCCGCATAAGATTCTTGACACTATCAAGTCGCGTTGTCAGTTGTATCATTTTCGTGGCGTGCCGACGGCAGTCATCTACGAGTACATTAAGAATGTGGCGTTGGCGGAAGGGTACGAAATGCCGGACGAGCTCCTGCGTATGATTGCGACCGACGCGCGGGGTGCGATGCGGGACGGGTTGTCACACCTTGAGCTCGTTATGAACGCGGAGATTAAAAGCATTCTGGAGTTCCGGAGTATTATCGGGCGGGCCGACTACAAGGATCTTGTCGTGTTTTTGCGCCACGTTTTTGAGCGCAATCTTCCTGCAACGTTGGCGGGCCTTGATGCGTTGGAGCAGGAACTGCGCGTGTCGTTTACGATCTTCAGGCAAGACGTGGTCGGGTTGTTGTCGGCCATCCTGCGATGTAAAGCGGGAGTGCAGGTTGATCATCCGATCCGCGGCCTGCTGGAAGAGTTGGCGGTTCTCACGACGCTGGACGGCATACGCATTGTGACGAACGCGTTGACGGACAGGTCGACAGATTGGATGCGCAACCCCAAGTGGGGCTTTGAACACGCGGCAGTGAACGCAATACAAATGCTTGACGCAACGGTGGTCCCGGCGACAATGTGGGACGTAAAGGCAGATTCGTGTGCGGAGTTGTTTGGGACGAAGGTCGAACGAAAGGCTGTCGTTGAGAAAATTGAAACGTTTCAAAAAGAAAGTGAGGACGACTTCGAATGGTAGAAAGGAACGAGTACGATACGGCAGCGGCTGGCCTGCCGATACAAAACGACGGAAGGGAGAGACTAATATGG